>ERZ887849.254-NODE-254-length-59586-cov-12.426416_pt1 | contig 59586 bp, 53 predicted proteins | sample MGYA00521267_ERZ887849 | MGnify/ENA primary metagenome ERZ887849 (study PRJEB32303, sample SAMEA104408601) | aquatic metagenome | biome: Brackish water; feature: Pelagic; material: water | place: Baltic Sea | collected 2014-06-06T16:11:00 | depth 2,863 m ... | reverse complement strand
GTGCTCAGCGTTTAACGCTGGCTCCTGTGGCAAGTAACCGATGTTAAGACCTGGCATCGGAATGGCTTCGCCCTCGATTTCCTTGTCAATACCAGCCATGATCTTGAGTAGCGTGGATTTACCCGATCCATTGACACCCAAAACACCGATTTTGGCGCCTGGGAAAAAAGACAGCGAGATATCGCGCAAGATTTGTTTCTTGGGCGGCACAATCTTGCCGACACGGTTCATGGTGTATACGTACTGAGCCATCTGTCCTCTGCTTCGCGAAGTGCTTGGAAATAAAACACCATTGTAGGCGCTCTCGTGGGTTCTCTGGTGAACTATGATTAAGCGACTGAATGACACCAATGTCACCAATTAGCTGGCCATGAATCAATGAACACAACCTTGACCTTTTCTGACGCCGAACTCGCCATGCTTGGCAAGACCGCTGATGCACTGAGCGCCTACATGGGGGCTGCCGTCTTGGCTGAAGTCGGCAGCACCGATGGGGCTGACTGGGTCATTTTTGGTCGAGCGCTCGGCGAAGACGACGCTGTCGAAGACGACATGCTTCATGTGCAAATTGGTGGTGCTGAGTCGCGCGTTTTGGGTGAGCGTGGCGGCCTCGAAGCAGAAGTCGAGAGCTATGACTGTGCATTCTTATGGGCCATACAAATCACTGATGACCCATTGGATCGGTTTGTTCGTCTTGACCAAGAAGGTGAAGCTTTTGAGGCATCGACAACCTTAGCCGAGCTGCTACCGTTTGCACTAAACGAGCCAGAACTCTCGCCAGAAGACGACATTCCACCACCCGAATTTGAAAACTAAATCCTTTTTGATGGCCTTAAGCAATTTTCTATTCGGGTAATCCACAGTAGGGAGAATCGCTACTTTTGTGAATGACATGTCCCGTTTTGCTTGCCTCGGTGATAAGGTTCGCATGTGTATGCGTGTTGTTAATGCGCAGACCGATAAACATAACAGGAGAAACAAATGAAAAGCTTCTTGAAAAAGGGCATGGGCATGGTCGCAGCGACCGCCGTGATGGGCGCCTTTGCTGCGCCAGCGGTGGCAGATAAGCACGACAAGTATCCCGATCGTCCCATTAAGATGATTGTTGCCTATTCCCCAGGCGGCGCCACAGACATCGTGGCACGCTTGATTGGCGGCGAAATGGAAAAGCTGCTCGGTCAGCCGATCGTGATTGACAATAAGCCCGGTGGCGGCTCTAACATCGGCACTGCTGAAGCAGCTCGTGCAGAGCCTGATGGTTACACGCTCTTGTTGGCAACGATCGCGCAGGCCATCAACCCAGCGGTCTACAGCAAACTTGCTTACGATACGAAAAAAGACTTTGAACCAGTTGTACTGACCATGACATCTCCGAGTATCTTGGTCGTTAACCCCAACGTCCCCGCCAAAACTGCCGGCGAACTGGTGGCCTGGGCCAAAGCCAATCCCGGCAAGTTGACCATGGCGTCATCGGGTGCCGGTGGCTCGCCACACATGGCTGCCGAATTACTCAAATTGCGCACTGGCATCGACTATCTGCACATCCCTTACAAGGGTGCCAGCCCAGCCATGAATGATGTGCTGAGTGGTGTTGTGATGGGTGGCTTTAAAACAGCCACAGCAGCCATCCCACAAATCAAGGCCGGCAAAGTTCGCGCGCTCGCTGTTGCCGCACCTCAGCGTTTGGCTCAGCTGCCTGACTTGCCAACCATGGCTGAAGCGGGCTTTCCTGACTTTAACGTCGCTTCTTGGAATGGTGTTCTAGCGCCAGCTGGCACACCCAAAGCCATCGTTGACAAGCTCAACGCCGTCATCAATGAAGTGTTGAAGAACCCTAAAGTGGTTGCACAATTTGAAAAACGCGCCGCTGTGCCTGTCGGTGGATCCCCCGGTTACTTCCGCGCTTTTATTGACAAAGAGCTCAAGACATGGGCAGCGGTGGCCAAAAAAGCCAACCTCAAAATTAACTAACCCGTTAATTTGATTTGTCTGGTCGAGCCCACCGCGGGCTCGACCAAGCCCGCGGTGTCAAACGAACCGGGGACAAAACCCAAATACCCCATTGTTAGTCAACGCTGAATCCCTAAGCAAGGCGAGCGGCGCTAATCGCATCCAAAACGGTTTGGCGCAGCCCCATGAGTGGCTTGGTCAGACTCTTCTTGACCGTCCCAATCTCCTGATCGGTGTACAGGCTCATGTTCAAAACATGAACGGGGTCATGCTCAAATATCAACGGGGTCGCAATAGCAACGACCCTTGGTTGCCAACTCACAATACAAAAACCAGACTCTTGCACCTCTGCAATACTGTGCTCAATTTCTGGACGCACCCGGTGCCAATCCCGAGCATGACGTGTTTTTAATCGTTGCATCAGGTCTTGTAGTGTTTGGCCTTTTTGTGTGCTGACGTAAGCGCGCCCGAGTGAAGTCAGCGCAATGGGAACACGCTGACCTGAAACCACTTTGCGCAAAGACGTGTTTGGCCCAAAACGAAGCGCATCTAGGTAAATCATATCGTCGTGGTCGGCAATCGCTAGGCCCACATTGACATTGAGTTTACGTGCGGCTCGCTCGAGCTCATCGTGGGCATGATTCAAAATGTATGACCCACTGCGCATGGCTTGCGCCAACGCCAAAACCGTTGCATGCAACCGGTAACCACCCACTCGGGTGTCGTGCTGCAGAAATCCCGCACGCACCAACGTGCCAGTCAATCGACTGACGGTCGAGCGCGGCAAACCCGTTCGCTCAGAAAGCTCACTATTACCCAATACATCAATGCCCGGCTTAAAGGCTCTCAGAATCTCAAGTCCCCGGACAAGGGATCGGTTGTCATTGGCTTGACTAGGTGATGCTGTCATGTGTTTAGCGCTTGTTTTTTAGTTGATGGCTTTTCTAGAGTTCCACTGAATGGAACTTTTAACATCAATCTCAGGATTGTCCCATAGGGATCGGTCATCCCCCTGACTAGACTTTGGCCTTAAATCTTGCGCTGACAATTCACAGCGAAACAAATGGAGTAATTTTTAATGGCCGAATTCATTGAAATCACGCATGACAACGGGATTGCGATCGTCTACTTCAATCGCCCAGACAAGCGCAACGCATTTAACGATCAGATGCGCACCGAATACCTCAATGCCTTAACCGAGGTTGGCAGTGATCCTAGCGTGAAAGCTGTGGTGCTAACAGGGCGCGGTAAAGGCTTTTGTGCCGGTGGCGATATCGCTGGCATGAAACAACGCTTGACAGCCCCACCGGGCAACGTCGCCTTTAATGGCTGGTCACGCCAACAGCGCGTGCACCAGGTTCAATCATTACTGATGAACATGCCCAAGCCAACCATTGCCGCCGTTAACGGTGCCGCCTCTGGTTTGGGTGCTGACACAGCACTCGCGTGTGACTTCATCATGGCCAGTCCTGACGCAAGTTTTACTTGGTCGTATATCCTGAGGGGCTTGATCCCAGACGGCGGTGGCATGTACTTTTTACCGCGACGAATTGGTCTGACCAAAGCCAAAGAACTGATATTTAGTGGACGACGCGTTCTGGCGGCAGAAGCCATCAGCTTGGGCATTGCCGATCGGCTTTCTGGCGAGACAACCCTCATTGAAGAGGCCACGCATTGGGCCCGCGAACTCGGTGCTGGGTCAAGCACGGCACTGGCGCTTGGCAAGAACATTCTCAACCAAAGTTCAGAACTCAGTGCTCAGCAGGTGTTTGCCATGGGCAGTCAGGCCCAAAGTATTTGCTACACCAGTGAACAGCACCAAGCGGCCGTGGTTGCCTTTTTAGAAAAATCTGCCAGCTCATCTTCAAAAAGTTAACCCATGTCGTCACTCAAGTACTTGTTGTCCCCTCGCAGCGTGGCCATTATTGGCGCCTCTGCCGATCCCAAAAAAACATCTGGGCGCCCAGTCACCTATTTGTTGAAACATGGATTCAAAGGCAAAATTTTTCCGGTCAACCCGAAGGTCAACACCATCGGGGACTTGCCTTGCTTTGCATCTATTAGCGCATTACCGCAAGCCCCGGATGTCGCTATCGTGCTCTTGGCCGCAGGCCGAGTGGCCGATGCAGTGGCCGAACTGGCCGCCATGGGTACCCAGTACGCGATTGTCTTAGCCAGTGGGTTTGGAGAGACTGGCCCCAAAGGGCTAGCCTTACAACAAGAATTGCTGGCCCGTACAGGAAAGATGCGACTCTTAGGTCCCAACACCATTGGTTTGGTCAACGTGACTGATGGGATTTCACTGTCGGCAAGCGCCGCGCTTGAGTCTGATAAGCAGCAAACCGGGGGCATTGCACTGGTGTCTCAAAGCGGTGGTATTTTGGGTGCCATTTTGTCTCGCGGTGTGGCGCAAGGCCTGGGCTTTTCAAAGCTGATTTCTACCAGCAATGAAGTCGACCTGGAAATCGCTGACTTTATCAGCGCCTTGGTTGAAGACGAGGCGACGCGCGTGATTGCACTCTATGTTGAAACCATTCGGCATCCAGAAAAGTTTCGCATGGCTTGTCTGAAAGCGCGAGCGGCAGGCAAAGCCATCATTGCGTACAAGGTTGGTCGCTCGGAAGAAGGCGCGCGCGCGGCGGTTTCACACACGGGCGCCATGGCAGGCAGTGATGCCGCCTATGATGCGTTTTTTAAAGCAAACGGTGTGGTTCGCGCTGAAAACTTCAGCGATCTACTGGACTTAAGCGATACCTTGCAAAGTCAACGACGGCTAACGGGCAAGCGCATGGCTGTCCTAACCTCAACAGGTGGCGCCGGTACGCTCATTGCTGATAACTTAGGGTTCCAAGGATTTGAAACACCCGCGCCAGGGCCAGCAACGGCCATGGCATTAAGGGCACTGCAAAAAGGTGATGAGGCTATTCTCGATCGCAACCCCATTGATGTGACGCTCGCCGGCTTGGACCCATTGCTGCTCAGAGCCATCATTGGTGTCCTGCAAGACAGTGACGACTACGATGGTTTGGTGGTGGTGGTTGGCTCATCAAGTTTGGCCATGCCAGACTTGGTGGCCGATGCGATTCGCGATTGCCTGCCGCGCAGTAATAAACCAATATTGGCGTTTGTCAGCCCCCATGCGCCACACGTGTTGCAAGTGCTCAGAGCGCGTGAAGTGCCTTCTTTTACGGCACCTGAAAGTTGCGCCATTGCCTGCAACGCCCTTTTAAGTCGCTTTCAGGCGCCACCCGCCATGGCGACCTTGAGCGATCGCGTGGCCGTCCCAGATTCACCTCACGGCACGCTAAATGAAAAACAAGCCGCTGATTTGATGTCCGCCTTTGGTATCCCCATGGCGCCGTCTTCGGTGGTCAAAACAGCAGCGCAAGCGACCTCTTTGTGCCAGTCCATGAGCAGCCCCGTGGTGCTTAAGATTCTGTCCAATCAGGTCACGCACAAGTCTGATATCGGTGGCGTGGCCATGCATCAAACCGCTGAAACCGTTGGTCCTTGTTTGGATCAAATGCGCGAGCAAATCTTACGCACGACAGGTTTAAGAATCGACAATTTTTTAATTCAGAAACAGATACAAGCGCCTGTGTCACTTATATTGGGCGCCAGACAAGACCCATTGGGTATGACCATCATGGTCGGTGCGGGCGGTGTGCTGGCTGAACTATTACAAGACAGTGCTGTGACAATCTTAGCCAAAGATCAGGTGCTCTCGAAATCCCAATCGCTTGAGCTGCTTAAGCAACTCAAAATATGGCCTTTGTTAATGGGATATCGGGGCAAACCCTCGATGGATATTGATCGATTGGTTTGTACAATAGAAATGTTTTCTAAAATGGTAAGTCAATTGTCGGGTACTTTGCTTGAGGCTGAAATCAACCCCTTGCTCGTACAACACGCAGGGGCTGGGGATGCTAGCGTTGCAGGGGTGGATGCCGTCATGCGGTTTGATGACGCCAAGAGACATAATGACCAAAACTAATTTTCATCAGGTACGCCTATTGGTAATAACCATGGGTTATTCGGCACTGTATAACATGCTCATGATTCAGATAGAATCAGATGCAAAATCAAATACCGTGCGCCTACAGAGGCGTGTAAAGGGTTAGCATGAAAAATAGAGACACACGTGACTTGATTGGTGGCATCGCTTTGATTGCCATCGGCGTATTTGCGGCCTTGCATGCGCGCCAGTACGAACTCGGTGAATTGCAAAGAATGGGTCCCGGTTACTTCCCCACGGCACTGGGTATTATTTTAGCCGTCTTGGGTGTTCTGGTGGCGGTGCCTGCCTTGTTTCGGGAAGGCACCAGCATCAAAATTGAGTGGAAAAGTTTGCTTTGGGTGATGGTCAGTATTTTGGTTTTCGCCGTGCTGCTAAATCACCTCGGCATGATTTTCACATCGGCGCTTGCTGTGATTGCAAGCAGTATGGCCAGCGACATTAAGTGGAAGGCGAGATTGATATTGTCGGGCTGTATCGCTGCCATTACCTATTTAATTTTCTCGTTTGGTCTCGGTATGGTGATACCCGTATGGCCCTGGTCCTACTAAGACACTCAACAAACCCCTAAAACAGACATCACGGTAGCGACTCATGGAAACACTCGACAGTCTTTACATTGGCCTACAGGCAGCGTTACAGCCCAACATATTGTTGTATTGCTTCATCGGTGTCTTTCTCGGCACCTTTATTGGCGTGTTGCCCGGAATCGGCCCTTTGGCTGCCATCTCGCTGCTGCTGCCAATCACTTATCACATTGAACCAACGGCTGCGATTGTGATGTTGGCCGGCGTCTATTACGGTGCTGAGTACGGTGGTTCAACAGCCTCTATTCTTTTGAATCTACCGGGTACGGCAGCCAACGCCGTGACTTGCCTTGACGGTCACCCCATGGCCAAACAGGGCCGCGCCGGCGTGGCGCTATTCATGACAACCATTGCTTCGCTTTGCGGTGGCATGATTGGTGTGTTTGCGCTGATTCTGTTTTCACCTTCGATTGTCGAAATCGGTTTGAAGTTTGGCCCTGCTGAATACTTTTCGCTAATGATTTTGGGGTTGATCTCTGCATCGACACTGGCATCGGGGTCGCCCGCCAAGGGTATGGCCATGGTGGTGTTTGGTCTCTTACTGGGGACCATTGGCACAGACATCAATTCTGGGGTACCACGCTTTGACTTTGGTATCCCTGAGATGATGGACGGCATCAGCTTGGTTGGTCTGGCCATGGGCTTGTTTGGCATCTCAGAGATCGTGAACAGCATCACGATCAAACGCGATGCCAAGATCACTGAAAAAATCACCATGCGCTCGATGATGCCCACCAAACAGGACTTCAAAGATAGCATCAAACCCATGCTGCGCGGCTCGGGTATCGGTGGTTTTTTTGGTGCACTACCAGGCACCGGTGCCGCAATCGCTTCTTTTATTTCCTACGCGGTTGAAAAGAAAGTCGCCAAAGATCCCAGCCGATTTGGTAAGGGTGCCATTGAAGGGATTACCGCGCCGGAGTCAGCCAACAACGCCGCGGCTCAAACCGCTTTTATTCCAACACTCACACTCGGTATCCCTGGCAGTGCCACCATGGCCATCATGTTGGGTGCATTGATTATTCACGGCATTCAGCCTGGGCCTATGTTGATGGCCGAACAACCCACTTTGTTCTGGGGTTTGATCGTCAGCTTCTTCATTGGCAATATCTTTTTGGTGATTTTGAACATTCCGTTAATCGGCATGTGGGTGTCGTTGCTGAACATCCCTTATCGCATTCTCTATCCCGCGATTTTGGTGTTCATCATGATGGGTGTTTATAGCGTTCACAACAGCACCTTTGACCTCTACATGGTGGCCATCATTGGCGTCATTGGTTACGCCATGACACTGCTTCGATTTGAGGCAGCACCATTGTTACTCGGGTTTATCTTGGGGCCGCTAATGGAAGAGAACCTCAGACGTGCATTACTGCTCTCGCGCGGTGACATGTCCACATTCATTGATCGTCCCATCAGCATGTGGTTGTTGATTATTTCTGGACTCATTTTGGCTTGGTCTTTCTACGGGTCTTTCCGCAGCCAACTGCGAAAAAATACCTTGGCCAAAGAGCAGGCTGCCGCGGGTAACGCCTGATGTTGTGTGCATGGTGGCTGATCGACAATCTTAGGCTGCCATGCACAACATCTTAACGGTTGCAGTTAACCTCTAAACCCCACACTTGGCGACAGGCACACGCGTGTTAACAGCCCCCACTCCCCCCATTCACACAAAGACCAAGCCTAGGCTTTGATACCGATTCGGGCTGCGGGCCGGCCACCCCTAGCCAAGGCAACAAACACCACGATCTCATTATTTAAGGGTGCGCCAGGCACCATCGCCGTGATGGCATCTAACATCGCAAAGTCCCATTCGTTGTCTGCCGCATGTAGCGGGATGTCGATCGAGGCGCCAATCGTGGCCTGCTTAACTGTTGAAGGGATGATGGATTTGCCCTGACCGATCAAGGCTCGCAATGGTTTGCCCAATTTGGGGTGCAATACCGCAGCACCGTGTTCGAGCAATCCCCCACCGCCGACAATCGCACTTTTACCGTACGCCAAAAGCTCACCGTCTTCTGGACAAATGGCAGCAAGCAGTATTTCACCAAGCCGCTCGCCAAGTGTCTCACCGACTTCTGTGAGGGCAGCCATGTCATCCAAACCGATTACTGGGTTGTTAATCACTGCTGCGGCCCAAGCTCGTTTCACGCGGCCATTGGTACTCACATCATTGGCCTCAAAAACGTCCTCTTGGCAGGTGACAATTCTTTTGATGCGAATGGGCTGGTTCATTTGGTTTTCCTCAAGCGTTGTTCACAAACGATATGAATCAGTCTACCGCCATTTGCATCCATGGTTGATAGGGCTGTATCACCAGACAAAGCGGCGAGGACCACCCCACCCGCTCACCCACAGGGATTTTTAAAACAGCCGATGGCTTCATGCACATTGCGGCCATGGGCAATGACATGCGTTTGCGGCTTGTTTAAAGCACGGATTGCTCAGTCAGTTGAACTGGCCACGTTATGCAATGGCTTTGATTGCAAGTAGCGCGCCAAGTTGTCGGTAAACGTCTGCTCCATTCGACGATACATCCCTTGGGATGAGCCCGCTGTGTGCGGCGTGGCAATGACGTTTGGCAGGTCCCAAAGGGCCGAGTCACTGGGCAATGGCTCTTGCGCAAACACATCCAAAAAGGCACCGCTTAAGCGGCCATCTTTGAGTGCTTGAATCATGGCCGGTTCATCGATGACCGTGCCGCGTGCGATATTGACAATCGCTGCCCCCGGTTTGATGGCAGATAACGCTACGTCGTTCACCAAGTGATGGGTCTGCGCATTTAGCGGACAAGCCAAGACGAGCCAGTCGGCGCTCGGCAAGACATCACTGATTTTGTCAAACGTCACCACTTGCTCGGCTATCGAGACTTCAGCGCTTGAGCGTCTGACCACGACAATGCGCACACCCAAAAGGTGCAACACCTCACCAATCATCTGGGCGATGGGTCCCCACCCCACGATCACGGCCGTTTGCCCGTCTAAGTCTTCAGGTAAACCCGTTTTAAGCAGCGGTAACCATTCGTGGTCTCGCTGCGCTTTCATCAATTGCGGTAGTTTTCTGGCAAGGGCCAAAAGCCCAGCGAGCGCTGTTTGCGCAACCGCACGGGCATTGGCACCTGAGGCTGTGCTGACAGTCACACCCCGGGCCATTAAATCAAGGTAGATTTGCCGGTCTGCACCAGCCGAATGCACATGCAACCATCGCAAATCAGGCGACTGTGACAAGGCGTCGTAGAACCGCTGTGTTTCAGGCTCGATCACAAATTTGGTCGACATGCCAGTGACATCGCGTGAGATGAAGGCGATATCAGCGACTTTATGGCCCGTTAGTACCTCATCGACAGTGATTCTGTCGATGGCATGTCCTGCCAGGGCTTGATAGACATCTGTTTGGATCGAGGACCAAGTCATGTCTGAAACCAATAAACGTAGGGGTTGAGTCATGTGACCTCGATTATTTTTTGTGAGCGCTGATTTGAATTTAATAAGCCATTAAACAGTGACTGCACTAAACCACTACGGCGAACTGTTGGTCAACGACGCCACGTCATCGTTTGCCCGATTGACGAAAACGTCTAAAACTGTAACCTTGTGTAACTTGGAATCAATCCGAGATCACCTCTTAGAGTGTGTTTTTATAATAACGGAGGCATTACGCTTATGAAATTCAAGACGATCCTCAAGTCAGTAGGCGCCATTGTGCTGGCTGCTGGCATCCTGCCAGGCACAGCGGTTGCCAAGCCTGAGTTCAAGCTCACGTTCTCAACGTACTGGCCAACAACATACGGCTACCTCTACAACCCGATTGTTAACTTTGCCAATAAAGTTAAAGAGCGGTCGAATGGTCGCGTCGAGATTGAAATCTTCCATTCGTCTCAGTTGTTTGGTGGCAAAGAAGAATTTGGCGCGCTAGAGCGTGGTGATATTGACCTGGCCTCACCGCTCGACACTTACAACACTGGTCTATTCCCTGAACTCGGCATTTCAAGTATGCCCTTCTTGTGGCCTAGCCCTAGTTCTATCCAGAAAACACTTGATGCTGGTTTGTTTGACCTTGGTATTAACCAGGCCATGGCCAAGCGCAACGTCAAAGTGCTAAACGTTGCTGCAGGTGGTCCTTACCAGTTTTACGGTAAAGGCTTTAAGGTACGCAAGCCATCTGATCTCAAAGGCAAGAAAATTGCAGTCAGCGGAACGGCAGCAAGTAAAGCAATGGAACTGATCGGTGCGGCACCAACTTCCATGAGCTCCAGCGATCTGTATATCGCCTTGCAACGCGGCACGATCGACGCCACAGCACGTCCATTATTAACGGGGATTGGCCGAAAGCTATACGAAGTGCTCGATAACGTAACTTTGGTCAATATGTCTTACTTCACCACTTTTTTGGCGATCAACACAAATTCGTGGAACAAGTTACCTGCTGACCTACAAAAGATTATTCAAGAGGCTGCCAACGAGCGCAGCGTTGATCAGCTGAAAATCTTGAACCAGTACTTAGTTGATGCCAAATCTTTGTTTGAAAAGAACGGCGTGGATTACTACGTTGCACCTGAATCAGAGCTCGTCGCATTCAAGAAAGTGGTCTCACCCGTCTACGATTGGTGGAAAACACAAGTACCTGATGCTCAAAAGTACATCGATTTTGCACAAAAGAATCAATAAGCCATTTCAATTTTTTGATTCGATTAAGTCCTTTTAGCAGCACGGTCCCAGCCGATAGCCGGGTGGGACCGATACGGATAATTCAATATGTTTTCTAAACTATGCCGTGTTTACGCGCGTATTTGCTTTGGTGCATGTGAGCTTGCGCTGACAGCCATGCTCTTGATAGTTGTGTACGAAGTGATCGTGCGCTATGTTTTTGGAAGCCCCACTCAATATTCTCTTGAATTGACGGAATATCTTCTGGTGTCAATTGGGATTCTTCCTTTGGCCGTTATCTTGAACAAAGATCGGCACGTCAATGTTGACGCGCTAATCCTTCGACTTTCACCAGCAGCTCAAATCAAATTCAAAATTGCAAATCGAATCATCATTGCGTTTTTTGCGCTGGTGGTCGTCTATTTCGGTGCTGAAATGTCGCTCTCTGCCCTTGAGACTGACTCTCGCTCATCTTCCCTTCTCGCCTTCCCACTGGGTGTGGCTTACGCCGTGATCCCAATTGGATTTTTGTCGCTAGCGTTAAGCGCCATCGATGAAGCCATTCAAGCCACTAAGTCATTGGGCAACACAGCGGACAATGAAGGGGCGCAACATGAGTAACGTTGAAGTCACCTTTGTTGTTCTTGGCATGTTGTTCGGTCTGATGGCCATGGGACTGCCTATTTTTATCACGCTCGGCGTTAGTAGTTTGGTTGGGATCGTGCTTCACCAAGGTGTGGGTGGCCTGTCGGCTGTGACCGGCGTCATGTATGACCGAATGAGCACGTTTACTTTAGTGGCCGTGCCGTTGTTTATCGTCATGGGCGAGATCATTTTTGTGTCGGGACTTGGCTCTGATATATATCGAGCCATCCGCATCAGTCTCAGAAAAATTCGTGGCTCTTTGGCATTGGCCAGTATTGGGGCTTGCGCCATTTTTGGGGCAATGTGTGGCGTTTCGCTTGCTGGGGCAGCCACCATTGGCAAATTTGCTATTCCTGAAATGCTACGTGCCGGCTACGACAAGCGCATTGCCACCGGCGTGGTTGCCTCGGCTGGCAGTTTGGCTTTGCTTATCCCACCAAGTGTTGGTCTGATTCTTTATGGATTGGTGGCAGGACAATCGGTTGGAACCCTGTTCATCGCCGCAGTCATTCCAGGCATCATCATCGCTCTCATGATGATGGCTTACATTGTTATTTTGGGGTGGTTTAAACCGGAGTCCATGCCTACCGTTGAGCTTGCTGATCTTGAAAAAGATCAGGCTGATGCCGGTAATCCCTGGATTGTGACTTTCCCTGCGCTAATGTTGGTGTTCGCAGTGCTCGGTTCGATTTACTTTGGTATTGCCACGCCAACGGAGTCAGCTGCGATTGGTTGTGTGGGTTCGCTGTTGATTGCCGCCTACAAGCGCAAACTAGACTTTGCAACACTGCGCCACATCATTCGTGAGTCTGTTTACACCTCTGGCATGATTCTGGCCATCCTTTCAAGCGCGTTGGTGTTTGGTTATCTCTTAACCCGACTGCGCTTACCACAAGAGCTTGTGGGTTGGATCGCGGAACAAGGGTTCTCTGAGATCACCGTTTTGATTGCCATTTTCTTGGTCCTAATCGTGATGGGTATGTTCTTGGATGTGGTTTCGGTGATTTTGATTGCAACGCCACTACTGCTACCTATAATTAACGCCTATAACTACGATCCGATTTGGTTCGGCATTGTGATGGCCATTGTCACTGAGATGGCGGTCATTACCCCACCGGTGGGTCTAAACCTCTTTGTCATACAGGGGCTAACGCCGAATACGTCGCTGATGACCGTTGCCCGAGGATCGATGCCCTTCTTCTTTATTTTAGGCTTGGCCATCGTCTTGTTTACGGTTTTCCCAAGTATTGTGCTGTGGCTGCCTTTTGGCTAATACATTGACTGAGCCTGGTGTTTGAAAGGCGCCTCTGCCAGGGCGCCATTTTTTTTCGGTATGCTGTATTTACCCTTTGTGAATTTTGAGATCCTTTCATGAGTGACGTCAATTTTTCATCCTTGCGGTCAACATCGCGATTTACTCGCCAGTTCAACTTGACCTGTCCGATCGCCCTTGCCCCCATGGCTGGCGCTGCGGGTGGTGCCTTGGCTGCGGCTTGTGCGCAGGCTGGCGCGCTAGGCTTGGTGGGTGGCGGCTACGGTGACTTGGACTGGGTTCAAAAGGAATACAACAAAGCGTTTGAGTCGTGTGAACCCGCACTACACCCACGGCTTGGTATCGGCTTCATCACCTGGCGTTTGCAGCAAGAAGCCAGCGCCTTGGATTGGGTGCTTGATCAAGCTTTTCAGCCTGCGGCTGTGATGTTCTCATTTGGCGATTCACGCGCCTTTGCCACCAAGGTACGGGCAGCCAACATTGCGCTCATTTGTCAGGTGCAAAGGCTCGATCAGTTACCCATGGCCATCGAGGCTGGCGCCACGGTGATTGTGGCGCAAGGCGGCGAGGCTGGCGGTCACGGCATGAACAGTCAAATGGCACGTGGGACCTTTACTTTGGTGCCCGAAGTGGCTGACTGGCTCGCCAAACATTCACCCGAGACGCAACTGTTGGCAGCAGGCGGGATTGCCGACAGTCGCGGGTTGGCGGCAGCCCAACTGCTTGGTGCTGATGGCGCTGTGATTGGATCGCGTTTATGGGTGACCAAAGAATGCTTGGCGCTAACCTCGGCCAAAGCGCAGTCAGTGACAGCACATGGTGACCAAACGGCCCGCAGCAGTGTGTTTGATGTACTCAGAGGCCTGGATTGGCCACACCCCTATGACTTTAGGGCGTTGCGCAATGAAATCCATCGCCAGTGGGAGCACCAAGTCGCTGAACTCAAGCACTACCCTGACAATGCGCAGCAAGATTACGCCGAAGGATTGGCCCAAGAAGACTACACCCGAGCCCACGTGACAGTGGGCGAAGCCACTGGTTTGATACACGACATGCCGAGTGCAGTCGATTGCATCCGGCAAATCGCCACAGAAAGTGAAAGACGGCTGAAGGGGTTTGGATGACTTTACTGCGCCCAGACTGCACTACACTGCACCAATGAACGCACCCGATAAAAACGCTCCCTCTGAACCTGCCGATCCGATGGCATCTGCCCAAGCAGAAGTCGTGGTCTATTTCGATGGCAGCTGCCCCATGTGCTCGAAAGAAATTCAGTACTACCGGGGCTTGGACAAACACGCTCGCATCCTCTGGGAAGATGTCGCCGGTGAAAACCCAAGTTGCCCGATTGGCTACGATCAAGCCACACTGATGGCCCGCTTTCACGTCAAAGAAATCGCCAGCGGTCAGGTTTTCCACGGGGCAGCGGGTTTTGCGCGGGTCTGGTGCGCCTTGCCAGCACCTTGGCATGGCTTGGGCAAGATCGCCACCTTTAAGCCCGTCACTTGGGTCATGGAGATGGGTTATCGCTTAACGCTTAAGGTGCGTCCAGTGATTGCCCGCCGTTTTTTTGGGGCACGCTAATAGCGGTCGCCAAACATTTCAAGCTTCTTTCACTTGACTGTCATTTTTTCAGTTGACAATTCACAGCTCGACTTGACCGTTTTGGGTAGAACGATGCTGAGACTAAACAAATAATTGGTTACTGGCATTTCGAGTGCTTTGCTTACCATCACGCTTAACGGTGTAGGGCTCGTCAACAACGCCCACGCCCAATCTTCGGTGACTCTTTATGGTGTGGTGGATCTTGGTTTTGCTTATCAGCGCAATAAAGCTGGTACCTCGCCAGATGTGTTCACCCACCCAAACACCATTTACAGTCAGTTTGGCTTAGTCTCTGGCCAAAAAGCAGCATCACGCTGGGGATTAAAGGGTGTCGAGGATCTGGGTCGTGGTCTAAAAGCCGTTTTTGTGCTTGAAAGCGGCATCGATGCAACCAATGGATCTTCAGGAGGTTTTACTCGTCAGTCGACCTTAGGCCTGGTTCAAAACGGCGTGGGGCCAATGGATTTGGGTCGCCGCTTAAGCCCAGGCTCCATTGCTTTTGTTGGCATTGATCCGTTTAACACCAATTTCCGCCAGGCCTCACTCGACAGCTCAATGGGGGCGACCAATATTCGATACTCAAACATGTTGGCCCTAGCAACGAAAGATTTCAACGGCTTTCAGTTCATGGCAGGCTATTCCTTCGAAACTGGTCTTAAAGCGGTAGATTCACCCGCTCAAGCGGGAGCGTTTGGCACATCAAACAAGTTTCGCGTGGTTTCCATAGCAGTTCGCTATTCTTCAGGCCCCGTGTTACTGTCGGTGATGTTTGACACCTACCTTTCACCGTCCAGTAAAAACTCAAGCTCAGTCAAACAATGGTGCGTCGGTGGGGTGTATGACTTTAAGGTGGTTAAGCTGCACGCAGCTTTTGGACAAAACATTGACGGTCGAGTCAGTGGCTCCAATAGTGGATGGTGGGCCTGAGTGCGCCAACCGGTGCACAAGGCAAATTATTTGCTTCCATTGAACAAATGCGGCCAGGGGGCGACTTCACCATGGGGGGTCAGAACCAGCCAAACCACATCATCAGTTGGCTAATCTTGCCAATTCTCTAAGCGGACTGGTGCCTACATTTACTATTCCTACATGAATGCACCTGATAGGCACGCTGGCGGTAACGCTCAAATCTTGGGCACTGGCATTCGACATACATCCTAACAACTGGCTTGAGCCAATCGTCATCATTGCGTCGTTTTGTTTGGTTATAAGTTTCAATTTACGGCATTTAACCCCGTCACATACCCTAGGTGAATAACCCATGAACACAGCACTGAAGCAGCTCGCCGTTGGTTTGTCGGGTAGTCATTTTGATGAGATGGTCATGCGACTGGCCATGCAGCTTGCTGAACGATCGCACGCCAGCGTTGATGCCTATTTGATTCGTCCCGTACCTGATGATCCTCAATTACTGCTGGCCAGTGGTTTTTTGGGTGAGACGTTTAAAACTTTCTTTCAGGAAGCAGAAAAAACCATCGCTGCGTTTGATGTGACGGCGCGTGCCTCATTTGATGCGGTCAAATCGAAATTCCCAGACACTAAGGCGCGATATCACAATCCCTTAAAAGATTTAGCACGTGAATTCACAACTGCCGTTTGGTCTGCGGACCTGGCCATCATGGCGCACCCTGCGCTGGTGAACTTGCACTATTACAAAAATGCAGTGCTTGATACCATCGCGGATTCGGCCAGGCCAGTGTTGTTATTACCCGAAGAAAAGCGCTTAGGGGACTTCAAGCATGTGTTGGTGCTGTGGCGTGCGGATACCCATCACGCACAAGCCCTCTCTGCGGCTTTACCCATGTTGGCTTTAGCCGATCAAGTCACGATTGTGAGCCGCGACGATGAAGAGAGTCTTCATCCCGGTGGCGCGATGGCCATGCAGTACCTTACTGCGCACGACATTAACGCCCAGACAGTGACGGTTGACACCGACACCCGCCTGACACCAAAAGTCATTGAGGCGCTGTGCGATGAACGCGACATTTCGTTGTTGGTCATCGGTGGTGGTTTACAAAGTGATTTGATTGATTCGTTTGTCACGGGCATTGGGCGTCGTGCCTCTAAGAAACCCAACCGTGCCCTATTGGCCATCGGCTAGCCGGAGTATTTCAGATGAATGAATTGATCGCAGCGTTTTCTTCGTTCACTGGCATCATACTCATCACCGTGTTCGTGCTGATTGTGATTCAAGAGGCGATTAATGGCTTTCACGATGCGGCCAACGCGATTGCCACGGTGATCTACGCCAATGCATTGACGCCCATGCAAGCCGTCTCTCTGGCGGCTGTGTTTAACTTTCTCGGCGTTTTGATTGGCGGCACAGCCGTGGCCTTCAGCTTGGTCTACCTCTTACCTCAAAACATGGTCGCTGGTATCAACACTCAAGGCGAAGCCGCTATTTTTGCAGCCATGATTGTGGCCGCTGTCATATGGAACTTTGGTACTTGGTGGTTGGGTATCCCCAATTCCACCACCCACGCTTACATTGGTTCCATTATTGGTGCCGCCATGGCCGATGCTTTTGTGCATGGCCAAGCCATTGCCGATCAAATCAATTGGCATCAAGGTGAAAAAATCATGATCGCTTTGATCTTGTCGCCAGTCGTGGGTTTCTTGCTTGGCTACATTTTGTTGCGGGTCATACGGGCGACCGTCAAAGACAAGGCACTATACGAACCCGTTGAAGAAGGGAAAAAACCGGGCAAAGGGATTCGATCCGTGTTGATCGCGGGCGCGGCCGGCGTGAGCTTGATGCACGGTTCTAACGACGGTCAAAAAAGCATCGGTTTGATGATGATTGTTTTGTTTGGTCTGTTTCCCGCGGTTTACGGCTTAGACCCCGATCGCTTGTCCGAGCGGGACTACACCTCGCTTAAGGAAACCGTGGCCAATGTCGAGTCCATCGCACAAAAACTCAGCGATTCGCACTTGATAGAGACCACGGCAGGATTGACTGTCCACCTGGGTGGCAGCCAGCACATCGTCGGTGGTACGGACGAAACGTCGGTGGCAACGCGACGCGAAATTTTGGATTTACACACATCCATTACCAAGGCGCTCAAAGATGAGGGCACCACCAGCCAACTGAACCCCGCTGAATTGCAGCAACTGCAATACGCGCACACACTGCTGCGAGACTTTGTTGAACACGTGCCGTTTTGGATTATTTTGCTCTCAGCGCTTGCCTTGGGTGGTGGGACGGCCGTGGGTTATAAACGAATTGTCACCACCCTCGGTGAGAAGATGGGTAGCTCTCGCATGAATCCGGCACAAGGCACAGCCGCTCAGATCTCAGCGGTGATCAGTATCGGCTTGGCTGATGCCGGCGGTCTGCCAGTCAGTACCACGCACGTGCTGTCATCTTCAGTGATTGGCTCGGTGGCGGCAACACCCAAGCAAACCATTAACACACACACCTTGGCTCGGATCGCCATGACATGGGTGACCACACTGCCGGGCACCATGATTCTGTCGTTTGCGCTAGGTGTGGGCTTTTTTGTGGCCTTCGGCTAAGTGATGGGGTGAAACCCTTAGGCAGCACTGAGTTGTTTGCTGACAAGTTCTGTGGGTTGCTGGTGTAAAGTTTGATGCAAGAGTGGTCTCACTTAATCACCTATTGGCATGCCTTCGATGCTGAAATTAACCTTGCCTGAATCTCGTCCCACCACCAACTGTTTTGGTGGCAGGCTCTTTTGTGCTCGATGCAAAAACCCACACCATCATGGCTAAGCATGTGGTTGTGATTGGTGCGGGGGTGGTCGGTGCGGCCACAACACACCACTGTTTGCGCGCCGGTCTTAAGGTCACCGTGCTCGATTCGGGTCAACCGGGTCAAGCACAGGCAGCAAGCTTCGGTAATGCGGGTTGGTTATCACCGCATTCGATTCTGCCCCCAGCCTATCCTGGTGTTTGGAAGCAAGTACCCTCTTGGCTACTTGACCCACTGGGGCCGCTAACCATTCGATGGCGCTATTTGCCCAAGGCCCTGCCTTGGCTTAAAGACTATCTGGCATCAGCTTGGACCTATCAGCAAATCAAACAAACGTCTGTGGCGCTTCGCGCGCTTCTAAATCACGCCCCTGATCTACATAAATCGATGGCCACAGCCATCGGTGTGGGTGAATTAATCAACGTTCGGGAGGTTTTACACGCGTACCGCACACCCACCGAGTTTCAGGCGGACTCAGCGGGTTGGGCTATCCGACGCGATGCCGGGGTGACGTGGCGTGAGTTTGAGGGTGAGGCCTTACGGGCACTAGAACCACAACTGAACCCTGACTATCAATACGGGGTGTTGGTTGACAACACCGGTTACTGCGTCAACCCAAGTCTTTATGTTCAGTCGCTGGTGACCGACAGCCTGCAAGCAGGGGCCGAGCTCGTTTGTGCTCATGCACAGTCGTTTCGATTCGAGGGTGAAACACTCGCAGCGGTTCAGACGGATGCGGGTGAAATCAAATGTGATGCAGCGGTGATTGCCGTTGGTGCCAGGGCCCAAGCGCTGGCCAAACAAGCCGGTGATGCGGTGCCACTGGCAACCGAACGTGGCTACCACTACGTGGTGCAGGCGCCAGGCGAAGGCCCCAACCACCCCACCATGTTCATGGACAAAAAGTTAATCGTCACACCCATGGCCTCTGGCCTTCGGATTGCAGGACAGGTCGAGATCGCTGACTTGGATGATGTGCCGAACTGGCAACGCGCGCAGGTCTTGCGCCAGCATCTGGCCTCAATTTATCCAAGCTTGGCCAGTCGCATTGCCGCCGATCAAATCGATGTCTGGATGGGCCGGCGCCCTAGCCTGCCTGATGGCCTGCCTTGCATCGGGTTTGCCAGCCGCAGTCGCTCGGTTATTCACGCCTATGGCCACGGCCACGTTGGTTTGGCCGGCTCGGCACGCACAGGGCGGGTGGTGGCGCAGTTATTGGCCGGCACTGACCCAGAGATCGACCTAACTCCATTTAGCGTACAACGGTTCAAGAGGTCGTGACACGCCTTACAACAAATCAGTCCTTGCGAGTTCGATAGCCGTCAAACTTCGTTATGAAAAGCGTCTACGAATTTTGGGGAATGCCAGTTAAACACTTTCTAGCCAGCTAGTGGACACGTACCTGCTAGACCGATTCAAACCCGGCGGGACTGTGTACGAATTGTTTTGAGCGTATTGATTCAAGTGCAGCCGTAAAAGCCAATCATTACATCGCTTTTGTTATTCAGCCTTATCACAAGACGCTGCCGTCTTCGTTAACGATTTGTTCAAATCTTGGGCCACGGCTCATGTCCAAACACCCGGACAAAAGCGTCCCATCACCAAACACCCATTGGCTAGACAAGGCATCATGCCGAACTTGTGCTCGACTGAACGCTATGTGTGGGGTCTGACACTGGATACCAGACGACCGACTTGTTTGTTGTTGCAGCCTACAGCGCAACGCAACGAGCAATAATTTTAAATTAATATCGCTATTTTGCTATAATATGAACAATTCATGGAACATCAAGCTTTTAAATCAGTCGGTAGAAAAAGAGCTCGACCGACTTGATGCAGGCCTAAAGGCGAAATTTCTTTACGTTTGCGACTTGTTAGAAATATTTGGCCCTCACCAAGTGGGTTCACCACACACAAAACATTTGCGTGGCGATCTTTGGGAAATTCGTCTGATCGGCGCGGGTGCAAGTGCTAGAGCAATTTATGTGACTGTCACAGGTCAAACCATTGTGGTTGTTCACGTGTTTTTTAAAAAACCCAGAAAACACCAAAACGAGCGCTTACCGTTGCGCTGCAGAGACTGAAGGAAATTTTGGAATGAAAGACATCAAAGACCTAAAACAGCAATTGCTTAAGGACTCAAAAGTCAACAAGGCTTATGCACAAATGCAACCGGCGTTTGAACTGGCCTGCACGTTGATTGCCGCCAGATCACGGGCGCAACTCACACAGGCCGAAGTGGCTGCCCGCATGGGAACAACGCAGTCTGTTGTCGCTCGGCTTGAAAGCGGGCGGACATTACCAAGCGTTAAAAGCTTGTACTGCTACGCAAAAGCCGTTGACGCAAAACCGAGCTTTCAGCTGCTGCAGGCTTGATTTTTTAAATTCGTTTCGTCACTGTTGACGCTTTACTCAATATGGTGGGTAAAAATACTCAACACACTGAGCAAATTGTAAATCGTGCTTCTAAGACCGCAATTTAATAAATTAAATCAATCCGTTAAAGAAATGTGGCGCTTTGTACGAATTTTGCCTGATCCGCGCTAAGTGGGTAAAACCACGCTAACCAAACGCGCATCGGACAGCTTTTGAGGACACAGCCAGTACGCTTGAGCTGACCGGCCGAGCGCACCCCATGTCAACTGGATCATTCAACCTTGAGATACTGGACCACTTCTTAGGGTGACCACACGAGGATTCAGTGGGTAACAAATCAGCACTTGAACGGGTGATTTCAGTTTTTTTACCGGGTCAGGGACTAAATTAACCCCGCAAATTTAGTACGGCGTGCTAAATTTACGGCTATGTTTACGCGATCACTCAAACCAAAAATCCTCGATGGCCTTGGCTGGAATCCTGCTGTCGCCATCTTGGGACCACACCAAGCGGGTAAGACAACACTCGCTCTGGATATTGGCAAACAGATGCCCTCCCTCTATTTAGACATGGAAAACCCACAGGATAGGCAACGCTTGCAGAGCCCGGCCGCTTACCTCAAAACTCAGCGCGACAAACTGGTCATCCTCGATGAGGTTCAGCAATTTCCTGACTTATTCATGTCCCTGCGCGGCGTCATCGATGAAGGTCGCCGCGAGGGTCGAGGCAACGGGCGATTTTTAATTCTAGGTTCTGCATCAAATGATCTCTTGCACCAAAGTAGCGAAAGTCTTGCGGGGCGAATTCAATACATGTCACTGGCAGGTCTCAGTCCAATAGAAGTGATGGAACCTGATCATCAAGAGGAAGACTTGAATCGACTGTGGTTGCGTGGTGGTTTTCCTTCTAGTTTTGGCGCGAATAATGACAAACAAAGCCATGCGTGGCGCATCAACTTTATTCGCACCTATCTGGAACGCGATATCCCGATGCTGGGTCCACGCATTCCCGCTGAAACACTGATGCGATTTTGGACGATGCTTGCCCACTCTCAGGGCGAACTCTTTAACGCCTCAAAACTCGGGGCAGCGCTTGGTGTCGCGAGCAGTACGATCAGCCGCTATCTTGACCTGATGGTGGATCTGCTCTTGGTTCGCCGTTTGCAGCCATGGGCTGGCAACGTAAAAAAACGCTTGGTCAAAACACCCCGTGTTTATGTTCGCGACACGGGTGTGGTGCATGCCCTTTTGAATATCGTTGACTACGATCAACTGTTGGGGCATCCCGTCTACGGCAAAAGTTGGGAAGGATTTGTGATCGAAAGCATTTTGAATGCCCTGCCTGCCTATGCTCAGCCGTTCTTTTACCGAACAGCTGATGGGACTGAAATCGACCTGGTAATTGAGATGGCGCCAAATCGCTTATGGGCCATTGAGATCAAAGCCAGTCACACACCAAAACTCGGGCGTGGCTTCCACATGGCCTGCGAGGACTTGCCAATTGAAGAAAAGTTTGTGGTGTACGCCGGCATGGATGAGTTTCCGATCAACAACGACGTGACTGTTGTCTCACTGCCTAGCATGCTCGATAAGTTAGCAACGTTGTCTTGATAAGGTGCGCGAGAAGACCTGCCGCCTATGGTCGCTTAGCATAACGGAGAGCGAGAACAGGGTGTTTTTGGCTTTTAAGTCAGAAAAGCAATCCTTAACCAACGCTACTATTTTAAGACAAGTGACACTTTTCCGTTCCTTTGTGGCATAAGTTCTTGATAAGGCCTGTTGGATATTTGCATTTCATAAGTTCGCCTGCTGTGTCAGCGCCGGTTGAATACTGACCACTCGGGTGCGAATATTCAATCGGCGCTGTCAAACTGGATCGGGCTGGACAGAAAACCACGCTGATTACGTGAAACCTTCAGTCACACTCGGTGAAAAACCCGCCGACTGGTTTCGATCAAAGTCGGGAGTGAACGCCAACCTAGGACGCGACATTAGTCGCAAGTTTAAAACTAACGTATCATATCAGCAGTCACTTTCCAAGAAAGACAGGCTTGCGCTTCTGCATAAATGCCTGGCGACCCTCGATATAATCGCTACTGGCGAAACATCGGTTGACAACCTTATCGCACAACTGGCGATCGCGCCTGCTTTCTTCTTTTAAGGCTTCGGCTACAATAGTTTTAATAGAACTAATTGTAAGCGGTGCATTTTCCACGATGGTGTGGGCATACTGAAGCACCTCGCGATTAAGCTCCTCTGTCGCCACGACGCGATTTACCAAACCCATTTGGGCGGCCTCCACGGCATTAAATTGTCGAGCGGTGTAGAAAATTTCCTTCGTAAAAGAAGGGCCCACGATGTCCATCAAGGTCTTTACCCCCTCGTACTCATAGCCAAGCCCAAGCTTAGCTGCAGGCACACCGAACCTTGAGTTTTGAGCGGCGATTCGAATGTCACAAGCCAGCGCCAGAGCAAGCCCACCGCCGATGCAATATCCTTCAATCATCGCAATGGTCGGCTTTGAAAGTCTTTGAAGTCCATCGGTGGCTTGCTTGGATGTCTGGTTGTACATTTCGATGGCTTGCTTATCGCCTCGCTTGTCATCGAACTCTGAAATATCGGCCCCTGAAACATAGGCTTTGCCGCCCGCGCCACGGGTTACAACAACGCGGATGTCGGGATCCTTGTCAAAGTCACTCGTGAGCGCGGCAATCGCCTGCCACATAGAAAAACCAATGGCGTTATGGCGATCAGGATTGTTGAAAATAATCCAACCAACATGATCTGACTTCCCAAACAAAATCTTGGGGGTCAAAGGATGCTCGGTGAATGTCATTTGCTCATCCCGGTAATGGAAGTCACCATTGCGCGTGGATCACGCTGAGGCCAGCGACCGCTGTCTACCCATCCAATAAAGTCACCCAATTCGCGATTGAAGGCGTCTGCAGCCTCTAGATTGATCGTGTGACCGACGTTTGGCAACACCACCAGCGCAGCAGAGGGGATTGATTGCTTCATCAGCAGCCCTGGTAACAGACAAGGCCAATCTTCGTCACCATTGACAATCAGAGTCGGCACCGTCATTTTCTCAAACTGATCCTTGAGCTCATACAGGGAAGGGCGCTCTCTTTGGACACCCAATTGGGTGTTACCTGAGCCCAAAGCCGAATGCTCTTTAAACATTTGTTTAAACTCTTCAAACCCCCGTGGGTCTTTATTCTCGTACTGCACACGGGTTGGGCCTTTGGAGTACTTCTCCACGAATGCGTCCATCCCTTGCTCAAAAAGCACAGCGGCTGAGTTTTCATTTTCCTTGCGGAATTGGGCTCGCTTTTCGGGTTCGGCGCCGTACCCGCAACCAGCGACACAGATTGAAAGCGTGCGCTCTGGATAGTTAAGCCCCAAATGCAAGCTGGCAAAACCACCCATAGATAGGCCCGCCACGTGTGCTTTCTTTGAGCCCACCGCATCCATGACGCACAAAATGTCTTTGACCGCCCGCATCTGCGAGTAAGAAGAGACCTCCGTGGGCACGTCCGATGGTGGCCAGCCTCTTGCGTTAAAAGTGATGCAGCGATAGCGACGTGCAAAGTGTCTTACTTGCGGTTCCCAGCTTCGGTAGTCACCGCCGAACTCATGCACAAAGACTAGATCAGTTCCAGAACCGGTGACTTCGTAGTAGAGCTTAATGCCATCATCTGTTACTACATAAGACATAACAATACCTCCAAAAGAAAACTTTCTAACCTAACCCATATAACTACGTCGCCCGTAGTCGCGCAAGAAGATTCTGATCAGGTGCCGCTTTTTTTCGGGCTCATCGTAGTCAACGTAGTCAGACCGCAGGTGAGCCATCTTAAAATTATTGACGAATTGCATCTGTCCGGCGACAAGCGTGAAAGTCAAATGGTTCTCTGGCTCGCCCAAGATCTCTGAGATGGCATCAATAGCCGCACGCCCTTTGTCATCGAGCTTTTTGCCTTCTAGCTCGTAGCCCACCGGGATTAGCGACCGGTTATACCGCGCACGAACGTCCTTGCCATCAGATTGAAACATCGAATGCCAATGAGTCGGATGTTCATTCTCGGCGTGCTCACCTTGCCTGTTCCAGTAGAAGGGCTCATAGAGCCGCTGCATCAAGGCTGGGTCCCGTTTGCGCAATTCATTGTGTGCGTTCAAAAGACTACCCGCCTTACTGATGCCACCTTCCTTGGCGGTCCGCAAAACCAGCAGCCCGAGGTAAGGAGGCGCAAAATTAAACCCGTAGTCACTGTGCCAAGACAGCTCTTGGTTCGTCAGGTCACCCCTGACTGTGACATCGGTTTTCTTGCCTGTGTCTTTAACGTCGTAGAGCAATCGTCCGTCATAGGCCTGAGCCACAGGTCGGGAAATTCTGCTCGACAGTAACCAATAGATTTGGGTAAGGGCTTCTTTGCTGTATTTCTCGACATCGAGTTTGTCGATAATGGCAAATCCCACTCCCTCATCGAGAATGGCTTTTACTTTCGCCATCAGCGCATCCGCGTGTGGCATCGGGTAGTCCGACAGGCACAAAGCGGTCGTCTCTACCGGGTTTTTACTCAGAACCTGGATGGTCTGGTCAATCTCTTCAAGCAAGGCATCGGTGAGGGGGACAAGGTAATCCGATTCGTTGACTTGAGCGTTTTTCCACGCGATCTTGCCCTCAATTTGCCGGTCCAACATGTTGGTTTTCGCGTCATATTTGATCATCGCTGAATTACTCCGTGTGGTTGTCGACAGGGCGTTCACTTCTGCAACTGTTTTTCAATCCAGCTGCCCATTTCTAGCAATTGGTGATGTGTGCCCGTGCCCACCACCTGCATCCCCATGGGTAGTCCCGAGGGGCCCGTGAAAAAAGGTATGCTCAATGCAGGCAGGTAGGTTGCGGTCCAAATGAAATTAAAGGTCACGGGCCCCGTATCCTGCAGACCGGCTGGGGCCTCGCCAGGCGACGAAAGACTGACAACCCCATCAAACCCAGCCAAGGCTGCAGAGATTAATGACCGGGCTCTTTCAAAGACGGCTCTAGCCTCTTGGTAATGGTCAAAACTGATCTTCAGTCCCTCTTGAACCAAGGCACGCGCGGCTTCGGACAAAAGCTCGGGGCTTGTCAGTGCGTCTCGCAGGAAATGCCGACTGCCTTCGAACTTGTTGATCGTCCATGACGCTGTCAACATCTCTTTGTCCAAACTGTCGAGCCTGACTTCGTGCAGTTGTGCTTTGCTTGCACTCATTGTCGTGAGCATCTTCTCAAAACTTTCAATTGCAGCGGGCTGAGCTTCATCCCAAAAAGCAGTTCGATAAATCGCAATTTTGGGAGCATCAATTGAGGACGTGTCAATTTTTTGATTTGGCGTCTTTTGCAAGGCGCTATAAAAAAGCGACAGGTCTTCAAGGCTACGTGCCATGCAACCCAATGTGTCAAAGGTATGAGCAAGGTTTTTCACACCCGCAAAACTAAGGTCGCCGTATCGAGGCTTTAGCCCATAAACACCGCAATAAGCCGCAGGGCGGATCACAGACCCACCCGTTTGAGTGCCGATTGCGAGAGGAACCATTTGTGCAGCAACGGCAGCGGCAGAGCCCGACGAGGATCCACCTGGCGAGTGCGCAAGGTTGTGGGGGTTTTTGCAGCTGCTTGGAGTGCGATAAGCAAATTCGGTGGACGCGGTCTTGCCCAGAGTGATGGTTCCAGCTTCTTTGCACAAGGTGACGCACACCGCATCTTGCGCGGGACGATGTCCCTTGTAAATCGCTGACCCATAGGTCGTCGGAAAATCTTTCGTTTCAATGTTGTCTTTGAGCCCGATAGGGATGCCGGTCAGCGGTTGGGTTGATGTCTTTTCATCCGCCCGTTTTGCTGAGGCAATTGCTGCATCTGGATCCAATGATGTCCATGCTTCTATGGATTTGTCTAAGGACGAAATGCGTTCTAGACAATCGACCACTAAGTCGACTGCTTGTATTTTTTTCTGGCTGATCATTTCAACCGCTTCGGTCGCGGTTAATTCAAAAAGATGCCTGTTCATTTTGCAGCTCGCAAGTCAAATGTGGTGAACAATCTATCTTGTTTAACAGAGAAAATATGCTTTTGACAAGAACGAAAATACACAGATTGCGCTAAGTAATTTATTTGGCGAATTAACTTGGCGTCAAAGTGGTGCTATGTGTATTTCTTTTGGGGCATAAGCGAGATATTTGCCCTCTTTGAGAGATTGATTTATTAAGCTTGATTTCACAATCAATTTTTAACTTGACATTGTCGTTACCGTCCGCTTAGGCTTCGTTAGAGGATAATTTGTTTTAAAACAAATTATCCTAATTCGTAACCATTGTTTCTGATCTTTGGAGAAATAGAAATGCGACTAACAAAAATATTTGCTGCCGGAACAATCTTCGCTGCCTTCGCCGCAGTCAGCACAACCGCCGTAGCGCAACCAACAGTCAAATTGCGGCTTGGGCACGTCACCTCTGCCGTGTCAATTGCCGGGCAAGGCGCGCAGGCGTTTGCAAAAGCAGCCAAAGAAATATCCAACGGCCAAGTTGAAATTGAAGTGTTCCCAAACTCTCAGTTGGGCGGTGAACTGGAAATGCTGTCTCAGGTTCGTTTAGGTACGCTTGATATGGCAATGAATGGCTCCGGTATTGTCGGGGCAATTGAGCCCATGTTCAACATCACTGAGCTGCCATTTATCTGGAAGAACCGCGACACCGTTTGGGCCACGTTGAATGGTCCGATTGGATCCAAGGTGTTGGGCTCGCTTGAGGCAAAAGGCGTCAAAGGCCTCTCATGGGGCGTTTGGGATTTTCGTGGTTTCTTGATGAATGGAACCGCAATCAACACCCCGGCGGACATGAAAGGTAAGAAAATCCGCATTATTGAAAGCGCAATGTATGTCAGAACCCTTCAGGCACTTGGCGCGAGCCCCGTTCCAATGGCATGGCCCGAGGTCTACACGGGTTTGCAGCAGCGGACCATTGACGGTGTAGAGACCAACTATCACGGCATGGGTGACGCGAAGCTGTTTGAAGTTGCCAAGAACTTGGCGGTTACAGACCACATCTTCACAGCAACGGTCTACCTCATGAACTTGAAAAAATTCAACTCACTCTCGCCGGCTCATCAAGACGTTGTTTTGAAGGCAGCACGCGTTGCCGGGGAAACGATGCGGGCTGGTGCTGCCAAGGCCAATGAGGATGCGATCGCGCTGATGGAAAAGAACGGCGTCAAAGTCACACGGCCTAACCGCGTACCGTTTGAAAAAGCCACAGCGCCAGTGATCAAGTATTTCTCCACCATCGTGGGCGCTGACCTCGTTCAGCAAGTTATTGATAGCCAGAAATAATCATTCAATACTTTGACTAGGGATCCTCTGAAAAAGCCAGTTATTTAAACTTATGCCGTTCTTAACGCATTGATTTTAAAGACCGAGAGTTTTTGATAAACGACTTATTCAGAGGATCCCTAGGAACCAGCGATGCCAACCATAACCGTCAACGATGTGGACATTTACTATGAAGTGACGGGCCAGGGTGCACCGCTGGTTTTGCTGCATGAGTACGCGACTGATATGCGGGCTTGGGAATCCCAGGTCCGTTTTTTTAGTCGCTTTTATCAAGTCATACGCTTTAATAATCGCGGGTATCCACCATCGACAGTTCCGACTGACACCGGGGCTTATTTGCATGATCGCCTGATCGAAGACATTGACGGCTTGTTAGATGGGTTAGGTATTAAACAAGCCCATTTGGTTGGCATTGCAACGGGGGGCAACCTTGCGTTGAATTTTGCGTTGCGTCGACCTGAGAAAGTTCTCGGACTCGTCGTCGTGGGCGCGGGCGCGGGAACGTCTAACCGCCAAGCGTGGTTGCAAGCAGCAACCGACCTTGCAGATGGAATTGCCTCTGGAGGTGTCCAAGCTGTGGTCGATTCGGTTTCAACAGCACCTCAGCGGATCGCCTTGAAACACAAAGCCCCACTCACGTGGGCAATGTTCTTAGAACTCATGAGTGAACTTGATCCCGTCGGGGCTGAGCATGTCATGCGCACGACTTTAACGAGTAGAGCACCCATCACTGACCTGGAAAAAGCACTGCGCGATTGCCAACTGCCAATCCTTGTCATGATCGGTGACCAAGACACGCCGGCTGAGGAAGCCTGCCGATTTATTGCCAAGCAAGCGCCTCACGCTGGACTAGCCGTGCTGCCCAATTGTGGTCACACGCTAAACCTAGAAGAGCCGGCCATGTTTAACCAACTTGTTGCCGACTTTCTTGTTGCAGTCAGTGCCGGGCGCTGGGGCACTTGGACGAAGGACTAAGGATAACCTGCCATGATGATGCCAATTCCAATTGGATTGACGGTAATTTTTTGGGCCTCACTGATACTCGCCGTATGGTTGATATTTGTGATCCGGGACGACTATGCTCACGAAAAGGGTGCGACCAAACTTTGGCTTCTCTTAGAGGATGGAATCAGCCAAGCCTTAATCTTAATGATGCTTTTGACTGCAACCTTGCAGGTGCTTGCACGTTACGTATTGCCCGCTGATGTTTCAGTGCCGTGGACTGAGGAAGGTGGGCGTCTGATGATGGTCTGGGCAGCGCTCTGGGGTGCAGCTGCTTTACAGCGAGCAGATGACCACATTTGCATGACGGCGGTCTATGGCGCTGTTGGTAATTTTGGCAAGCGCGTAATGCTTATCTTTAGTGACCTAGTGACCCTAGTTGTTTTGTTGCCTGTGGTTTATTGGGGCTGGGAGAACGCTCGCGTTTTGGACATCATGACATCCATCTCTCTGGGTCTTCCCCTATCTATTTTTGCTTACTCGGTGCCAGTTACAGGCGCAGTCATGATTGTTTACACCGTCAAGCTTCTGACGGACCGGCTACGCGGCATAATGCCGCCGGTTCGTCAAGAAGTGCAAGACGTTTAAGAGGGGTCGAACGTGGACGGGTTGACACTAATCACCATTACATTTTTTGTTTTATTTCTCATGAGGGTGCCGGTTGCTTTTGTGCTGATTGGAGCGTCCGCGGTGGGGCTCATGTTTGCACCTACACCGATTCCCATCTCCACATTGCCCACGACCATTTGGCAGGGGCTGAACCATTTCGTGCTGATGGCGATTCCATTTTTTGTGCTCATGGGCGACTTGGCCTTGGTATCAGGTGTGACACAGCGTTTGGTCAATGTCGCAAAAGCATGGATTGGCCATATTGCCGGTGGGTTGGCCCACGTGAGCGTTACGGTGAACATGGTCATGGCGGGGATGTCAGGCTCTGACTTGGCCGATGCTGCGGCAACCGGGAAACTTCTGATTCCCGCAATGAAGCGCGCTGGTTATCCCGTCGCGTACGCCGCATCGATCATCGCTGGTGCGGCCATGATCGGGCCATTGATTCCTCCTTCAATCGCCTTCATCTTGTTTTCGGCAGCCACTGAGGCTTCGGTCGGTCGCCTCTTTCTAGCAGGCGCTGTGCCTGGCGTGCTGTTGGGCATCTTTTTGATGGCCCAAGCGTATTTTGTGGCCAAGATCAACAACTATCCGCGAGAGTCCAAGGTGCCAACAGCACAAGCCTGGCGTGATACCGCAATCGGGCTCCCTGTTATGTGTATCCCAGTGATCGTTTTGGGCAGCATTTTGACGGGCATCGCCACCCCGACTGAGGCGGCTGTTCTGGGCGTTTTGTCTGTGATCTTTGTGGGCGGTGTCCTCTACCGCGAGCTTTCTGCCAAGGAATTCTCCCGGCAAATCCTATCCACGGCGCGCACAGTTGGTTCGGTCTTTCTGATTATCGGTGCTGCAGCAATTTTCGGGCGCGTTTTAACTCTATATGGCGCCGCTGACGGCTTAGCAACTTGGATGACGAGTATCACCAATGACCCGGTGGTGTTCCTGCTCGGTGTCTCCCTGCTATATCTATTACTGGGTGCGATGCTGGATACAGTGCCGATTATTCTTGTTTTTGTACCCCTGATGATGCCAACGGTGGTTGCCTTGGGAATCAGCGAAGTTCAGTTCGGTGTGATCACGGTGTTCTCATTGTTGATCGGACTGGTGACGCCACCCTACGGTCTGACGATGTTCTTGCTGTGTCGAATGGCGAACATTAGCATGATGAGTTTTTGGAAAAAGCTCTGGCCAATCTTCCTCACAAAGGTTGTCACGCTGATCCTGTTGATTCTGTTTCCTGAGTTGACAACGTGGCTGCCCGACCTATTTATGCCTCTTAACTGAGTTGGGTCGAGTCCATGAGCAAAGATAGCGTTTTGGTGACAGGGGTCGGTGGGTTGATTGGGGCGGCAGTCGCGAGTCGTTTCGCGCAGCGCGGCTGTGCGGTCGTGGGGATGGATAGATCGCCGCCGCCTGGGTTTAAGCTCCCGTTCATGTCTCACGACCTACCAGACCCACATCGCTGGTATCAAGTGATTCGGGAGCATCGAGTCAATAAAATAGTGCATGCTGGGGGAGTTTCTGGGCCGATGCTGCTCAATGACTCACCCAACAGAATCGTTCAAATCAATCTTGACGGTTTGACCGGATTGCTCGAGGCTGCGCGTATCGAGGGCATAGAGCGTATCGTTGGGTTTTCATCGGTTGTCGCCTACGGCGACCACCCTGACTTGAGTGAGATCACTGAGAAGTCATGGCTTAATCCGTCAAGCGTCTACGGTGCGACCAAAGCCGCGGGAGATGCTTTGGTTAACGCCTATTATCTGAGTCATGGCGTTGACATGGTCACGTTTCGTGTTGCAGGCGGTTATGGTCCTGGTCGAATCACACCTTGCCTGATACGGCTTCTCATTGAGGATGCCTTGGCGGGCCGCAAGAGCCTTGTCTGCGAGGATCCCCATCGGACACGCCAATACATCTTTGTCGATGATGTGGTGGACGCGGTTGTCCAGGCGATGGGCCAGCCAAAATTACCTCAAAGAACCTACAACATTGGCCCGGGCGTGCTCCACACAGCAAGTGATGTGATTAACGCGCTCAAAGCTTGCCTGCCCAACGCGCAGGCTGAGATTGATCCGGCTGGAATGCGTTGGAACAGTTTTGGGATTGGTTTGCTCAGCATTGAGGCAGCCAGACGTGATTTTGGTTTTGAGCCCGCGACTGACCTCGTTCAAGGTGTGCAAAAGACCTTGGAGTGGGTCTTGCAAAGGCAGGCGCAGCGTTGAAAGTAGACAGCCTTCTTGACTTTAAAGGGCACCGTGTATTAATCACGGGCGCTGCCAATGGCTTTGGAGAGGCAATTGCCCGAAAATTCCAGGCGCATGGCGCCACCTTGCTGTTAGCCGACATAGAGTTAGAGCGTATTCAATCATTGGCCGCTGAGCTCGGGGGGGTGGGTTACCAGTTCGATCAGTCTGACTCCGTGTCGGTCGATCGCTTGTGCCAAGCGGTCGGCGAGGTGGATATTCTTGTCAACAATGCGGGCATCCTGATTGCAAAACCATTGCTTTCAATGTCTGTACAAGACGTTCAGGCTTTGGTCGCCACAGACTTTGTCGGCGTCTGGCAATTGATGCGAGGCGTGGGCGAGGGGATGGTCAGCCGCAAGAAAGGCGTGATCTTATCGATTGGTTCTCAGACGGCTTTTTGTGGTGGCGAGAACCGCGGAATTTATGCCTCGATGAAGGCGGCTGTCTCACAGTTGACTCGGGCGGCTGCGGTCGAGTGGGGGCCTTCAGGCGTGAGAGTTGTCTGCTTAGCGCCTGGGCGTTCTCTGACCCGCATGACTCAAACAACGGCAGCAACTACCTATAAGGGAGACCGCGGTTTAGAGCGCGTGCCGCTGGGTCGATGGGGGGCCACCGATGAAGTCGCCAACATGACCCTGTTTCTTTGTTCGGATGCGGCGAGCTATGTGACTGGTGAGACCCTGATTGCGGACGGTGGTTACGTCTTGGGGTGAGGCACTTGACTGCGATCCCGATACTGGTCATAGATCACGTTTAGATCAAACAGAGCGCTAATTTCAGCCTTATTTAGGCCTACAGAGCTCAAGACATCGGTGGTGTGTTGTCCCAACCACGGTGCCGGTAAGCGGATTTTGGTGAACTCGCCGCTAGACTTAACTGGCGACCCAAATGCCTTGGTTTTACCCATGATCGGATGATCAATCTCCACGATCATGTCGCGCGCCAAAACATGCGGATCTGAAAGCGCCTGATCAAACGTGTAGACCGGACCTGCAGGTATCCCAGCCGCGTCAAGCTTGTTTGTCCAGTGAGCCGTCGGCTGAGTCTGAAAGACACCTTCAATCAACGTTTCTAAGACATCAGCATTTTTAACGCGTTCAGAGTTGTTCACAAATCTCGGGTCAGCCGCCCACGTGGGTTGCGCGACCACAGATTCACAAAATACTTGCCAAGCCTTTTCAGTGTTAGCCCCGACAGTGATGTATCCATCAGCGGTCCTGTAAGCCTGATAGGGTGCTGTGCGGCGATGGCGTGTGCCCATTGGTAGTGGGAGTTCACCCGAACCAAAAAAGGCAGCAATTTCCCAGAAAGACCAGGCAAGTCCCGCTTCCAGCAAGGATGTCTCAACGTACTGCCCTTCGCCCGTGCGCAAGCGCGAAATGTAAGCCCCTAAGATTGCGTATAGGCCCGTCACGCCAGACGCAATATCATTCATTGAGATGCCGACTTTTACTGGTCTTCCATCAGGTTCGCCCGTCATTGTCATGATGCCGCTCATGCCTTGGGCGATGATGTCATACCCACCTTTATTGCTGTAGGGGCCGGTTTGGCCAAATCCTGAAAGGGAACAATAAACGAGACTAGGATTTACGCTCTTTAGGCTTTGGTAATCGATGCCAAGTCGCTTGACAACGCCCGGGCGAAAATTTTCGGTGACAACGTCAGCCCGCTTGGCAAGCGCCATCACAATCTTCTTTCCCTCTTCTGATTTCAGGTCAATGGCCAAGCTGCGTTTGTTGCGGTTGATTACAGAAAAGCAATATGACTCGCCATTAATCTTTGGGTCAAACGCACGCGATGTATCACCACCAGGAAAGGCTTCGACCTTGATCACATCTGCGCCCATATCGCCGAGGATCATGGAGCAATATGGCCCAGCGACGAAGCTGGTGAAATCTAAGACAGTGACACCTTCGAGCGGCAGCGACATGGTTAACTCCGTATAGTATCGATTTCAATCGATTACTTTATCATTTAGATCTGCTTTTTAGGCGATGGTGGTCATTAATCCGTGTTTTGGTTTGCGGCAATCTCTGTAAATATTTCAGCTCGCTCTTTGACACTCAAACCTGCAATTGCCTGCATTCATCTTACTCGCAAATTTTTTTGATATCGCCATAGATCCATGTGGTAACCGTTCTTGTCTCTGCCAATATGCGTTTACGCAATGCTGGCTTGAACTGGCGACGAACTTTTTCAATGACTTGGTCAACCACGCGCTGATTACCCAAGGCCTTTAAGGCTTGAACGAGCAAACAACTTTCGTGTCACATGAGCCCAATATCCTTCGATGCCACATGTTTAAAAGTGAGTAATTGTCCGTCAATTGAATTTTGTCTGTTTGGTCCGTCGGACAAATAAGTCCAACGTGCTAGGACTTGGGATGAGAGACACAGCAAATTTAGAGCCGCATCACCAGAGGCCTGTACACGCCCGTTAAATTTGCGAGCAAACGCTAATGCCACTGAATTGATGTTCGGACTTAAGTCGCGATTAAGCCTTTCGCCGTGGTGGGGGTAGTCGTATAAGCCTTGAAGAACCCGACGAATCCAGCGTTGGTTGACCAAGGCGAAGCCGATAAATTTTTAGCGCCACAATTCAAGCCTGAATTGCTGCAATACGCTTGACGCGTCGCTGACGTCGAGTTCAACTTGAAACTGCATCCTGGGTTTAGCCACAGTTACTACTTCATCGCCAGCTTCATCGGCGAACACCTGAAATTTCATGCGCAGCACATGAACGCGGATCGTTAAAACAATGTGGTACCACCGCGCTTTTTTGTTGAACAAAAGAATGACATTGAACAATTAAAAACTACTTTTTTATCTGGTTGCCAACAGTAGGGAACTAGGCCAGCTGTGCGTTTGCGCGATATTCGTTGCCTCTTTTTTTCGGCAATAACAAAGTAAATCCACAAGCCATAACAAAGTAATTTTAGGAAAAAAGTCAGGCAATCAACCACCTTGCATCGACGGTGAAGGTTTGTAGGACTTGGCGCTGCACCCTTACTGGGCAGTCTTTCACGGCAAGGGATCGCCCGCAGCAGCCCAACGCTCAATCTCAACAAGGGTCGCCGCCGACATGCCCTTGTCTGATAGGTCGTGGCCAGCACCTGCCACGCGTATCAATCGTGTTTGCGGCGCGACCCCTTTGATAGTTACGCTGTTTTGAATAGGGCACAAGGCATCTTCTTCGCCATGCACAATCGTCAAATCAAGGGATCGAAGCACTTGGGGTTTTGCCAGCACCTCACCATCAATAAAGCAGCTATGTTTTAAATAGTGGCAATGAACCCGATAGCGCGCAATCAGAGCCTCATCGGCGGTGGTTTGTGTGGCCGTAGTTTGAGGTGGCTGTGTTGGCTGAGAGGGCGGCGATGGTGCCTTGGGAAACAGATTCATGGCCGACTCGTAAGTCACCCAGGCTCGCGCAATGCGAGCTTGGGTTACCCGATCTTGCTCTTCACAAAACACCCGATGGCAGCAGTCCAACATCGATTCGTTTACGGCGATGGGCAGTTGGTTTTTAAATGTTTGCCACCGCTCGCGGCATGCCTCGGGCGGTCGTTCCATGTAGCTGTCGATCTCGGATTGGGTGCACAAAAAGGGGCTGCGCAACAGGACCCGAGAGACCACGTTGGGGTGCACTTGCGCATAGATCAATGCCAGCGCCCCACCCCACGACCCCCCCACCACATGCCAGCGAGCCAGACCCAAGTGTTCGCGCAAGCGTTCGATATCATCAATGAGATCTTGGGTTTGATTGGCCACAATCCCACCACTTGGCTCACTTTTACCGCAGCCACGTTGGTCAAACTGAATAATCCAAAATTTTGATGGGTTCAAGAACCGACGGTGAAACGCAGTCGAAGAACTGCCCGGTCCGCCATGCAACCAGACAACAGGAATGCCCTGAGGATTACCGCTGATTTGGTAATACATTCGATGACTTTCGCCAACAACCAACCAATCTTGACGATCTGCAAGTACTTCGGGAAATAGCGGACTCGACATTGACATTAACCCTCTTAAATAGTTGGTAGAACAAATCAAATCCTTTCGATATATTGGGCCTGAACTTAAGTTTGCGTTTGAGTATCATTTAATAAGTAGCATGACATGGCAGGTGGCCAATATGAAATGGGAAACGCCAACAGCAATTGATCTGTGTTTTGGCTTTAAAATAACAATGTACATTGCCAATCGCTAATCATCTTTGTTAAAAGGCCGTGACTGTTGTCACGGCCTTTCTTCTTTTGGGTTTGTGATACAAATTCGCGTATTGGTTCGGCTTCCGACGGTGGCTTCCCGCGGTGGAACTGTAACTGTCAGAATTGTTCTGTCTCGAGTCAGGGTGCCATCAAAGCGCAAGCGCGCACAAAGTCGTCGATCAACGTTTAATTGAACCAGATCGTGCGGGTTTTGAGGTCCCGAAAATCGCGGGACTGACTTTTAAACCGTTACGCAAAATCTAATGAAATCGCTTCCTGCTTCACAGAGGCTGGTTTCGTCATACTCTGTACTCTTGCGACCACGGTCAGAGCTTTTATCTCTACAGGCTGACGCGATGTAACTCACCGCCTTGTTCTTCAGGTTCATAGCCGCGTTCAAGTCGCGGTCCATGGCGTTGCCGCAGTCGCACACCATTACACGGTCGCACAGCTTTATATCGTGGATCGTGCCGCACTTTGAGCAGGTCTTGCTGCTTGGGAAGAAACGGTCGGGCACAACAACGCTTGCGCCAGTCACCACGGACTTGTATTCCAACTGCCTGCGCAACTCTGCAAAGCCGGCATCCGAAATGCTGCGGCAACCGATCCCATTTGCGCCAAATCGCCCGAGCATCACGTGGTGACTGACATCATCAAGCAAGCCAGCGTTGCACCAGGGAGCCCTAAGCAAGAGGAACACCCGCTTGTGTTTCGTACCGACAAAAACTCACGGTTGATCGGCGAAGCGGTCGGGGTAAGGCCGATAGCCCGTTCTTAAAGTTAGTGGCCACCGTGCCTTACAAAACCTAGGCAGACTTGCCGCGATCGTTAATGAGCAAACCAAAACGGGTGGCACTCATCACACAAGTGAGGCTAAGGTGTCCATCGTTCAGAAACCGCGTGGCAAGCAACTTGTGTACCCCCATCATCAGATAACAATGGCGCGACTTCTTTGCAGCGTTCTCGAACAATGGGGCAGCGCGGGTGAAACGTGCAGCCTGAGGGCGGATTCAAAGGGTTTGGTACCTCACCGGCCACTGGTGTTCGTGAGGCTCCCTGCCCATCCATATCCGGGATCGCTGACAAAAGCATTTTGGTGTAGGGATGCCTTGGTCTCTCAAATAACTCTGCGCGCTGCGCGATCTCAACGATACGACCCAAGTACATGACGCCAACCCGGTCAGCGACGTGATGCACCACCGCGAGGTTGTGTGAAATGAACAAATAGGTCAAACCCAAGTCACGCTGCAGATCTTTCATGATGTTCAGCACTTGAGCTTGAACCGACACATCAAGTGCCGACGTAGGCTCGTCGCACACCAAAAACTCTGGTCTAACTGCCAAGGCCCTGGCAATCGAAATTCTTTGTCTTTGCCCTCCAGAGAACTGGTGCGGATAGCGTTGTTTGTCAGCTGGATCCAAGCCCACCTGCAGTAGTAACTCATCGACGCGCTGTTGTTGCTCGGGTTTTGTCATTTGGGTGTGAGCGCGCAAAGGCTCCGCAATGATCCGACCCACACGCCACCGAGGATTCAGGCTGGCAAACGGGTCCTGGAAGATCATCTGCAGCCGGCGCCGCAACTGAGTCCCTTGAGGACCTTTTAGTGTTTGAATCGGTTGGCCATCTATGTTGATTTCACCTCGTGTCAGGGGATACAAACCAACGAGCAAACGTGCAACGGTTGACTTGCCACACCCTGACTCACCCACCAATGCCAGCGTCTCGCCTCGGTTAATCGTAAAAGAGACCCCATCTACCGCTCGGAGCATGATTCGAGGCTTGCCCGACAAAACCCGCTCTAGCCAAGGCGCTGACACATCAAACCAACGCGCTGCGTCCTTGACCTCAACCAAAGGCGTGACATCATTAGCCATCTGTCCCCTCCTTTGCTGTTAGCCAGCACGCCGCCTGTGTGGCGCCCCTAGCCATGAGTTCAGGCCGTTCACGGCGACAAATCGGCATGACGTGTTCGCAGCGCGGATGAAACGCACAGCCAGATGGAATCGCATTTAACCGCGGCATACTGCCATCGATTTGTACCAACCGTTCGACAACGCGTTTGATCGTGGGAATCGACCCCATCAACCCAGCTGTGTAGGGGTGCTGTGGTCGCTCGATGACATCGCGCACCGTTCCCACTTCAACCACTCGACCCGCGTACATCACCACCACTCGATTGGCTGTCTCGGCAATGACGCCCATATCATGCGTAATTAGCATGACTGCCGTGCCATGCTCGCGGCATAAGCGCTTGAGCAATTCGATAATCTGGGCTTGAATCGAGACGTCTAGGGCTGTCGTAGGCTCATCAGCGACAATGAGCTTGGGTTCTGCCGCCAAAGCAAGCGCGATCACCACCCGTTGGCGCATACCCCCAGAAAATTGATGCGGGTAGTGATCAATCCGTTCGCGCGCCGCTGGAATGCCTGTGGCTTCTAGCAGCTCAATCGCCCTGGTCTTGGCTTGACTGTTACTCAATGACAAATGCGTCGTAATCGTTTCAATCAGCTGCTGCCCAACCGTGTAAAGCGGATTAAGCGAGGTAAGGGGATCTTGGAAGATGGCACCAATTTTTCTGCCTCTAAGCAAACGCATTTGATCGTCAGGCAACTGGTCAATGCGCTGTCCTTCCAACCAGATTTCCCCACCAGATACCCGTCCGGGTGGTTCGAGTAAACCAATGATAGCGGCACCCGTGAGCGACTTGCCTGCGCCTGACTCACCAACCACGCCAACCACCTCGCCTGCCTTAATCGAGAACGACACTTCATCAAGCGCTTTGAGCACGCCTCGGCGGCTGGGAAATTCCACACTAAGCTGACGAATCTCTAAAACATGTCCCATGGTCATCTCAATTAAGCCGAGGATTTAACGCATCGCGCATCCAATCACCCAGCAAATTGACCGACAGCACCAAAAGCACCAAAGCCATGCCAGGGAAAATAGTGATCCACCACTCCCCAGAAAATAGGAAGTCATTGCCTATCCGAATCAACGTGCCAAGTGATGGAGAAGTGGGCGGCACGCCCACCCCAAGAAACGAAAGCGTGGCCTCGGTGATGATAGCTGTGGCTAAGTGAACCGTCGCCAAGACAAGCACCGGCCCAAGGACGTTGGGCAATACATGGCGAAACATAATGACCGGTGACGAAATGCCAATCACTCTTGCTGCTTGCACATACTCGCGGTTTTTCTCGACCATGGTCGATCCACGGACGGTTCTGGCATATTGAGGCCAACCGGCCAAGGAGATGGCAAACACCAAGACAGGAAAAGCAATAACCTCGTGCAAATCATTAGGAACCACTGCTCGAGCCACACCATCAATCAGTAGCGCAATCAAAATGGCAGGGAACGACAGTTGCACATCAGCAACTCGCATGATGTAGGCATCGGTACGTCCCCCGAGATAGCCGGCCAATAACCCAAGCGCGACACCCAAAAAAACTGACAAGAAAACCGAAGCCAAACCGATCATCAGTGACACTTGCATGCCGTACATAATCGCTGACAAGAGGTCCCTGCCTTGACTATCAGTTCCTAAGAAATAAGTGGGATCCCCATCTGGCTCCCAAACAGGGGGCTTTAGGGCGTCAAGCAAGTTCAGCGTCGCTAAATCGAACGGATTATGCGGTGCAATGACTGATGCACCGAATGACCCGACAACCAACACAACGAGCACGACGGTGGCCAGCACGGCCACGGGCGAATGCCGCCACGACCAAGCGACATCGCTGTCCCAGAATCGTTGCCAGCCTGACATCAATGCCCTCCTGCCTTGCCAATCCCTGCCCGCAAGCGAGGGTCAACCAAGAAATAGAGCAAGTCAACGATCAGGTTGATCACAACAAAAATCAGGGCAATCAAGCAAAGGTACGCCGCCATGACTGGGATATCGACAAACTGCACAGCCTGAATAAACAACAGTCCCATGCCTGGCCACTGAAAAACCGTCTCAGTCACGATCGCAAACGCAATGATGCCGCCCAATTGAAGTCCGGTAATCGTCATCACCGGCACGAGGGTGTTTTTAAGTGCATGACCAAAATGAACCACGCGCCTTGTCAGGCCACGGGCGCGCGCGAACTTGATGTAATCGGTTCTTAAAACCTCAAGCATTTCAGATCGAACCAGACGCAAGACCAATGTCAATTGAAACAAAGAAAGCGTGATGGCGGGCAAGATCAGATGCTTCCAGCCGCTCGCCGTCAAAAACCCAGTCGACCACCAACCAAGGCGAACCACGTCTCCGCGCCCATAGCTCGGCAACCAGCCTAACTGAACCGAAAAAACCAAAATCAATAAGATACCAATCAGAAACGTCGGCAGCGACACGCCCACTAACGAAAATGCCAGCACAAAATTAGCAGAAAATCCCTTGCGATTAAGGGCTGTGAATACACCAAGGGGAATGCCGATGACCAATGCAATAACAGCAGCAGTAAAGGAAAGCTCTAAGGTTGCGGGTAACCGTTCAAGCAACATGGTCGAGACCTTTTGCCCTTGACGCAAAGAAATCCCGAAGTCGCCCTGTGAAGCATTGACCAAAAAATGGTAGAACTGCACCACTGCTGGTTGGTCGAGTCCTAACTGATTGGTCAGTCGAATTCGGTCTTCGTCGGTAATATCTTGCCCAAGCATGATCGAAACGGGATCGCCCACATACTGGAACAGCATGAAAGCAATCAGCCCGACCACCAGCATGACGCCAGTGGCCTGAATCAGGCGGCGAATAATAAAGGCAAACATGGCTTACGTGGCAGCACAGGCCAAACAAGGCTTGTGCTGCCAGCGCGTTACGTCATCAGTCAATGACAACCCAATCGACAACCAACCGGTTGTCTGCGCGGTGTAAAGCATTGACGTTTTTCTTCATGGCCCACGGAATGATTTGGTCATGCAAGGGGATATGCCCCACGTCAGCGGCGTGCAACTTTAACGCTTCCTGAATCATGGCCGTGCGCTTGTCCTGATCCGTTTCCACTTTGATTTTGTCAATCAACGCATCAACTTGGGGGCTCGAATAGCCACCATGATTCCATGAGCCGTCAGCACCGGTGCCCTTAGTTCGAATCAGCGCTTGCAAACTGTAGAGCGCATCAAATGTCGGCACTCCCCAACCAAGCATGTATGCACTCGTGTCACGCTTTTGGATCTTCGGAAAAAAGTTTGCGCGTGGCATCGTGGTCAGTTTGGTTTTGATGCCCACCTTGGTCCACATGGCGGCGATGGCTTGACAAATGGCCTCGTCATTGATGTAGCGATTGTTAGGGCAGTCTAGGGTGATTTCAAATCCATCCGGATAACCGGCAGCCTTTAATAGCGCCTTGCTCTTTTCTGGGTCGTGAGGCATCCGCTGGGCGATCTCTTCGGCGTAACCGTTGACCTGAGGTGCGACCATCAGGCCTGTCGGAATCGAGTTGCCACGCATCACAGCCTTTTTGATGGCATTGATATCAATGGCCTGATACATCGCTTGTCGAACACGTTGATCCTTTAACGGGTTCTTGCCTTTGACGCTGCTATAGAGCAACTCGGGGCGCTCTTGATCCATGCCTATGAAAATCGTGCGGTACTCATTGCCATCAAGTACCTTGACCTGCTGGCGCAAGCGATCTAAGTCCTGTGCAGGCGGGTCGAGCACAAAATCAAGTTCGCCTGAGAGCAAAGCGGCCGTTCGGGTGGCATTTTGTTTGATAGGGGTGTAGATGATCTCAGTGACATTGCCCTTTTTGTTGTCCTTATTCCACCAATTGGGGTTTTCGACATAGACAGTTTTGACATCCACTTCCCGAGTCTTGAGGATGAAAGGACCCGTGCCGTTGGTATTGCGCGCAGAGTGGGTCTCCTCTTTGTCTTTAAAGTTTTGTGGCGTTGTCACGCCGTTCTTTTCTGACCAAGCTTTGCTCATCATGCCCAGCACAGGCAACTGTCTTAGTAAGACAGGATTTGGGCCATCGGTGATCACCTCAACAGTCAGGGGATCGATCACTTTGACTTCCTTTACGCCGCTAACGTAGGACTTATATTGCGAGGACGGTGCGGCTGCCCGCGCGAAAGAAAACTGGACATCTTCTGCCGTAAACGGCGTACCGTCGTGAAACTTAACGTTGGGGCGAAGCTTGAAACGCACCGTTTCAGGATTAACCTGCTCCCAAGAGACAGCCAAGCTAGGTACTAGCTTAAAGTTTTCATCGTAACGAAGTAGCGGTTCATAAACATACAAGTTAGCCGCAATGTTCAGCCCTTCGTTCTGAGAGTGCGGGTCTAGCGTCATGATATCGCCCTGACTCGCCCATTTCAGCGTTTTTGTATGTCCAATGGCAGGCGCAATAGCAAAGCAAACCACAACAGCCGCAGTTAAGAGTGATCGACGCATCTTTGTCTCCTTCATTTGATGGTAAAGCTGACGGTTTTTTTTAAAGTTATTCTCAAAGTGTGCACCAGCCTTTGATGCCCGTCAAACAAAAGCTGCGTTTCGTTTAACAAAAGCAAGACCTTCTCAGCAAAAAATGCCGCTTTCATCGCAAGAAACGGTCAAAGCACTTCAGTGGTGTCCGTTAAATCGGGTATTTTTTTAAGTGAATGCCTATGCTGGCGTGGCCTATAAGTCGATTTTATTGGGTGCCGATTTGGATTCAAATTCGTCATTCATGGGTAATTTCCTTGAGGTGAACCTCTGGGAGATATCTCATGAATACCGACAAGACACTGTTTGAAAACCTCATGGCATTTATGCCGTTTACCAGCTTTGGGCGCATCGTCGATCGATATGGTAGCAACGCCGGCGTTTGACTTTTGTGTCATTCAACTAAAGGCAAACGCCAAAACCCTCAATCCAGTGAAATCTTCAGTCTCTCAATCACGGGATCCCAACGCGCCTTTTCTTGCTTCATTAAGGCCGTTAATGCGGCTGGTTTTGAGCCCGCAGGCGTGAAATAAAGAGAAGCAAACCGCGTTTGCACCGAAGGGTCTTTGAGGATTTTGTTTACCTCAACGTTCAATCGGTCAATGACGTTGGCCGGGGTGCCAGCGGGTGCCAACATCGCATTCCAAGAAATCGCTTCAAACCCAGGAAACCCCAGTTCGGACAGCGGCTTGAGCCCGGGTAACTCTGGCGTGGCTTTTAAGCTGGTGATGGCAAGCGCCTGGATCTTACCCGACTTCACTTGTGTCATTGCAATGGCAGGGACCATGAAGCTTGCCTGGATGTCTCCCGCTAAAAGTGCATTGACCACGCTGGGGAATCCGGCGTAAGGAACGTGCACCATGTCAAGGCCAGCATCGGCCTTGAACATTTCCATGGCCAGCTGCGAAGCACTGCCCGCACCAACCGAGCCATAGTTGTATTTTCCAGAAGATGCTTTGACCTTGGCGATAAACGAGGCCAAGTCTGGTGTGCCGAAGTCTGTGTTGACGATGAGCACATTCGGACTGGTTCCAACCAAAACGATGGGTGCGAGGTTTGTGAAAGGGTCATACCCCAACGTTTTCTTATAGAGGGTCGGTGCTGTCACCAGCGGGCCATTGATGGTGTAGAGCAGGGTGTAGCCATCGGGGTCGGCGGTGGCGACCTGCCGGGTTCCGATGTTGCCACCCGCACCGGCTTTATTCAAAATCACGATCGATTGACCCAAGGCTTTGGCCAAGGGCTCGGCGATGGCTCGCGCCAATAGGTCAGGTGAGGAACCGGGAGGGAATGGGACGATCAACTGAATGGGCTTGTCTTGTGGCCAGGCGGCGTGAGCCGGGCCAGCACCCGTTAAGGCCAAGGTGGCAGAGGTCGCGAGTAAGGCAATGGCGCGTAGCAGAAGGTTGGTCTTGATCATGATGGGCGTACCTGTCAAAAGGGATGGGTGTTGGTTTGGTTTTCTTATCGATTGGGGGGACAGTATTAGGGGTTAGTCTCAGGGGTTAGTCCTGCTCTACGGTCACAACGTTTTATCCAAGGCTTAACTCAATACTTATCCCAAAACTTGATACAACCAAGCTTAGCCGATTTGTGGGAATCTCAGCAGGAATTTCAACGCACATTTCAACGGTTTAATCGCTGGGAGATATCTCATGACCGTCGGCAAGACGCTGTTTGCAAAGCTCATGGCATTGACGTCGTGGACCCAGAAACAGCCAAGCTTTTTACCGATCACCAGAAAGACAGGTGGTCTGTGCAAACTGCTCTAAAATCCAGTCCGTTGTCCGTTTGATGCAGGCAACCTTGGCTTTTGCCAAGCCATGACAATTTTTTTGGTGGTGCTCAACTGTGAAGCTCTTTTCTGCCCTTTATACCCGTGTCATGCAATGGTCACGCCATCGGCATGCCCCTTGGTATTTGGGAGGCATGAGCTTTGCCGAGTCGTCGTTTTTTCCGATTCCGCCTGACGTCATGCTGGCCCCCATGTGTTTAGCCAACCCACACAAGGCGTGGCGTTTTGCTTTCATCACAACAGTGACATCGGTGTTGGGCGGTTTGCTGGGTTACGCCATTGGCGCATTTGCCTTTGATGCGATCGCGCCGTGGCTGCAAGAGCAACCCCGATACTGGAGCGGCTATCAAAAAGCCCTAGAGTGGTTTGGCACTTGGGGGGTTTTGGCGGTATTTGTGGCGGGTTTCTCGCCCATACCCTACAAGGTGTTTACCGTTGCCGCCGGCGTGCTATCGATGGCAATGCTGCCGTTTGTGCTGGCTTCATTGGTTGGACGCGGCGCACGCTTTTTCTTGGTGGCCGCTCTGATGCGTTGGGGCGGCGCCCGCATGGAAGCGCAGCTACACAAATACGTTGACCGTCTGGGTTGGGCCACGGTGGGTTTGATCGCCATTGGCGCGATCTTCTACGCCTTGCGTTAAGCGGTATTGACTGCCAGCAGACTGCTGCCTCGATTCGGCACTGTTGTCTTAAAAGACAGACCACTATATTGAAGTGTCACACTAAGCAAACTCAATCCGCTTTGACTTTTTAAAGTCCAAACAGTCCAAAAGCCGTGAATTTGTTTATCAAACTGAACCCCTCGCGGTTTCAATCACACGCGCCAAGGCGCTTGCCGTGGAGACCCAGACCAAGATGGGCCTGTTTTGCTGCTTGATCACGGGGACAACTGCATGTCAGGTGGCCAGTACACCGTTTGCGGCCCCGCTTACACGGGTCAACGCATTCACATGGGTCGAACCGTCTGCCTAGACAAGGCTTAAGCCAAAGTCTTGATCACAGAAACCTCGCAAGAACACTGGGACTTTTTGCATATTTTCTCATATGGGGATTGATGCCACCAAGCACCGATTCGTCTTGCTCAAGTCACGCACGTACTGCCGACCCGTTTTTGTACCCATTGCCAAAGCTTTGGTCGAATGCTGCGGCGGCGTAACCGGCGCGGACTTTAGCCGCTTCCCTTTCACAAAACTCTCGCGCCCAGCCTATCCGTTTGATGAGGACGCCCAGTGGCCTGAAAGCACAACCTCTTTGCGAACGACGTCAGCCCGCTTAAATGGTCCTCAATCTCACCATGACAACGAAAACTTTACTCAAAATGTAGCTTAACCAATTGTTTTAATGTATTATTTACAAATACACTTTTTAAAAGTGAATCTGCAAATGATCCCACGATTCGCCCTACCTACCCTTGAGCGCTTGGCCAAGGGCTTTCGCGTCGTCGCCTTAACCGGACCGCGCCAGTCAGGCAAGACAACCCTAGCCCGATCGGCCTTCAAAGAAAAACCTTATGTTTCTCTTGAAAACCCAGATGAACTTGAATTTGCGCGTTCTGATCCGCGTCGATTTCTAGGGCGGTTTAAACAGGGCGCCGTTATCGATGAGATTCAGCGATGTCCTACCCTCTTGTCGTGGTTACAAGGTGTCGTTGATGAGCGCCAGGTGATGGGCGATTTCATCATCACTGGATCTGCGCAGTTTGATCTGATCGCTGCTGTATCGCAAAGCTTGGCTGGCCGGGTTGGCCGCCTAGAATTGTTACCGCTTTCTATGGCTGAAATACGTGCACACAATGACACGCCACGCACGCTTGGACAGACTTTGCTTCGAGGCTCATATCCGGCGCTTTACGCTCAACCTGTCGAACCACCAGACTGGTTCCCTAACTATATTGCGACTTACGTTGAGCGTGATGTTCGGCAGTTGCTCGCCATCCACGATCTTGCGAAGTTTCAAATTTTTTTAAAAATGTGTGCTGCGCGTACAGGACAATTATTAAATATCGCGGCGTTGGGTATCGACTGCGGCATCAGCACCACGACGGCCAAACAATGGCTATCTGTTCTTGAAGCCAGTTACATCATCACAATGCTTAGACCGCACCACCGCAATTTTGGGAAACGGTTGGTGAAATCACCAAAACTCTATTTTTTAGACACTGGCATAGCGGTTTGGTTGATGGGGATCCGTGATGCCCAAACACTAGAAAACCATTCGGCACGCGGTGCGCTGTTTGAAACTTGGGTGATCAGCGAGCTCATCAAAAAAAGACTCAATGCCGGTCGCCCCCTAGACCTGTACTTTTGGCGTGACAGCACCGGCAACGAAGTTGATGTCCTCTTTGAAATCGGCGAGCGCTTGATGCCCATTGAAATCAAGTCAGGCTGCACCTTCGTGAGTGAATGGGCAAATGGCCTAAAAACCTGGCAAAAGCAAACCCAGGCCGAAGGCCAGCCCGCCCATCTGATTTATGGCGGCGCCGCCAGTTTTGCGCGAGAGGGGTTAGATATTTGGGGTTGGCGGGACGTGGACCAAGTGATTGCGGCGTAATTAGGGGTTTGGGATTAGGCAGCGCTATGAATTTGGGCGCAAATCAGTATGCCATCTGGGGCATAAACGCCACCCTCGCCATGACGGCGGCGCCACCCTCTAAGATCATGAAAGGGTAACAAATTACGTGAGGCAATGGCATCTGGCTAGGAAGAAGCATTGTCAAAAAGCGAGTAGCGATCAATGGAAAAGGAAAGCGTGGTGGTGCACGCACGATTGTAGCGACCAAGAAAGAGGACCGTTGGTTTTTCGTTTACGGCTTTAACAAAAACGATCAGGCCAATATTTCAACCAAAGAGCTGGCTGCTTTAACAGAACTAGCTAACCTTCTATTGAACCGATCCGATAACGAATTAGACGAAGCGGTCGCTCAAAACGAGTTAGTGGAGATATGTCATGACTAAGACTGATAAGACGACCAAAACGACCAAAACGACCAAAGTGGCTAAAACCAAGAAGCACAGGGCACAAACGCCGATTCTGGCAGCCGTGCATGAAACGGCTACTGGTTTTCATCGGCTGGGATTTATAGACAAGCGCAAGATGCAGCAATACGATGCACTTTGCTTAGAGCCCATACCGGATTACAACAGCAAACAGATCAAAGGTATTCGCGCCAAGCTCAATCTCAGCCAACCGGTATTCGCCGCGGTGCTTAACACGACGCTATCTACTGTGGTGCAATGGGAAGGTGGCAAAAAGCATCCGCGCGGCACTTCTCTGAAGCTATTGAATCTGGCGGATCGCAAAGGACTCGAAGCCATTCTTTAGACCATCGTGCCAAAATGAACGGCTGGCTTTTTGATTGCACAACAAGCACCGCCGTGCCATCGGTTATTACACCATCAGTGCCCACATCAGCGCTCAAGTTGGCCAGGCGCGGGCCAAGTGATTACGGCGTCATTAGTCGTACCGAGGCACTTGACTGCTCTATGCATGCCTCAAACCACCTTGTGTTGCTTCTTGACTTCAAATCAGCGCGCTGTTGTTTGTGTTTTGCTTGCTGCCCGGCATCGTCGTTGGTGCTAGGAATTTGGATTTTGGGATGTGAATTAAATATGCCATTCAGTTGCGCAGCATCAACTAAATAGCAATCATTATTGAATTGAGGATGCGAATCGTTTGCATTTAGAGAGATTTTCTGAAATAATTGATTCAAGCCGATTAAGTCGGCGGCAATTTTCGTAAACCCTCAACGGAAGACGTCTCAATGACCATTAAAAAATTCTTGGTCGCAGTCACTGCCACAGCCGCTTTCGCCACCACACCAGTATTGGCTGCTGGCGAATTAAATCTTTACTCATCTCGCCATTACGATACGGATGAACGCCTGTACGCCAATTTTGAAAAGAAAACGGGCATCAAAATCAATCGCATCGAAGACGGTGCCGACAAGTTGATTGAACGGATCAAAGCAGAAGGTGCCAACAGCCCCGCTGACATCTTATTAACGGTTGACGCTGGGCGACTCTGGCGAGCCGATGAAGCAGGTCTCTTTCAACCCGTTGAGTCTGAAGTCTTAGAAACTCGGATTCCAGCCAACTTACGCCACCCCGATGGGCACTGGTATGGGTTTTCTCAACGGATTCGTGTCACTTTTTATGACAAATCAAAAGTCAATCCCGCTGACATTCAAACTTACGAAGCGCTGGCCGATCCAAAACTCAAGGGCATGGTGTGCACCCGCTCTTCAGGCAACATCTATATGTTGTCAATGATGGCTTCAATCATCGAAGCGCAGGGCGAAAAGGCCGCACAAGAATGGGCAAAAGGTGTCTACGACAACCGTGCTCGGGATCCTCAAGGTGGCGATACCGATCAACTGCGTGGCATTGCATCGGGTGAGTGCGCGATTGCCATTTCAAATACGTATTATTTTGCGCGTGCCCTTCGCAAAGACGTGAGCGGTTTGAACGAGAAGGCCTTGGTAAATATTGGTTGGGTTTTCCCTAACCAGCAAGACCGAGGTTCACATTCCAACATTTCAGGTGCCGGTGTGATTGCCACAGCGCCCAACCGTGAGAACGCCATTAAATTTCTCGAGTACTTGGCCAGCGACGAAGCACAGGAATATTTCTCAGCGGGCAATGACGAGTATCCCGTGGTACCCGGCGTTGGTCTGTCAGAAAGTGTTGCCAGACTGGGCCTCTTCAAAGTCGATGAAATCAACCTGAATGCACTGGGTGTCAACCAACCGGCCGCTCAACGCATTTATGACCGAGTCGGTTACAAGTAAATAAACAGTGCTTTAAAAAAGGGAGCTTAGGCTCCCTTTTTTATGTTCGTTTCGGTTATTTATTTTGACATGGTTTGATTTGATGCGTCAGCGCGTGCCCGTTCTTGAGCGCATGATTTGTCGACTCAAGATGAACAGGGGGAGCAAGCCAACCAAAACGATCACCAATGATGGCGTTGCCGCTTGGGTCAGACGCTCATCTTTGGCTAGGTTATACGCCTGAATGGCCAGCGTATCAAAATTAAAAGGCCGCAGAATCAAAGTTGCCGGCAACTCTTTCATCACGTCGACAAAGACAATCAAAGAAGCCGTCAGAAGGCCCCCCGAAATCAAAGGGCCGTGGATTTGTTTCACCGTTTGAAAGCGACCTTTACCCAACGTTCGGGCAGCGGCTTCCATACTTGGTGTGACTTTGCTTAAGCTTGCCGTCACGGTATTTAAAGAGACCGCCATGAATCGCACCAGATACGCCAAGATAAGTGCGGCAAAGCTGCCTGTTAAAACCAAACCAAGCGATTGACCAAACAACTGAGTAGACAGGTGATTGATCCCCCGGTCAAAATAAGCGACGGGGTACAAAATACCAACAGCGATCATCGTGCCCGGAATCGCGTAGCCCATTGAAGCAACCTTGTTGACTGCCAACACCACTGGCGAACGTTCAACCCGGGCAATAAAGGCCAAACACAACGAGACCAGCACGGCCAGCACAGCAGCGACCGCGGCAAGCGTCACGCTGTTGCCGACCATCGCGATGTAGCGTGAATCGCTTAAATCATGTCCTGCCGTGAGATGCATGTAAAGCAACATCACCACGGGTGCGATAAAACCACCGATAACAGGAATGGCACAGAAAAGGGTTGCCCCCCAACGGCGTAACCCACTGAGTTGATAAGTGGACAAGCTTGTGAATCGACTGCGCGATTCAAAGTATTTGGCTCGTTGACGGCTAATGCGTTCGAGCACCAATAAGATCGCCACAAAAGCCAACAACACGCTAGACAATTGGGCGGCAGCGACTTTGTCGCCCATGCTGGCCCAAGCCCGAAAGATGCCTGTCGTGAATGTTTGAATCCCAAAATGGAACACGGTCCCAAAATCAGCCAGCGTCTCCATCAATGCTAACGTGACCCCGACAACAATCGCCGGTCTGGCCATGGGTAGACCCACCTTCCAAAACGCACCGACTGGCGACTGACCCAAGACGCGCGATGCCTCTAAGGTAGCCACTGATTGCTCTAAAAAGGCCGCGCGCGCCAGCAGGTACACGTAGGGGAATAGCACCATGATGAAGACAGAAATGGCCCCACCAATGGATCGAATCTGAGGAAACCAATAGTCACCAAACCGCCACCCGGTGATCTCGCGCAGCAGGCTTTGAATGGGGCCTGCCACCTGAAAAACATCGGTGTAGGCGTATGCCACCACATAGGCTGGCATCGCAAGGGGCAAAATCAATGCCCATTCAAACAGGCGACGCCCCGGGAATTGGCACATCACCACCAGCCATGCGCTACCAACGCCAATAATGGTCACGCCAATGCCAACAGTGACGGCCAGGTATAGGCTGTTATGGACATATTCAGGCAGAACCGTGCTGGCCAGATGCGGCCAGTTGCCCTGCCCTTGCTGAAAAACGCTGAATACAATGCTGAGGACCGGCACAGAGAGAAGCAGACCGATGGCCACGGCGATCCAGCCGTACACACTCATGCGCAGGTGTTTCATGCGACGACCAGCAGCGGTTGCTCTTGCAAAGATAGCAACGTCACCGATTGTCCAGCAGCCAAGGCTTGGGTCTGTTCTGTGGGCACCAAAACTTGCAGATCGGGAAATTGCGCTTGGGAATCCACCAGATCAACCAAGGTGTGGGCACCAACAAAGTGTCGATGCAATACTTCATAACGCCCTTCACCGGGTCGCACGGTCAACGACTCTGGTCGCACCAAAACCTGAACATCACCGATTGGATGGTTAGGGCTTGCGTTAAAAGTACCCGCAACAGTGCGAATCAATTGGCCGTCGTTATGACCCTGAATGGTTAAGGTGGCACCCAAAAATCGAGCACAGAACTGATTGACGGGTTGGTTGTAGAGTTCCTGTGGCGTGCCAATCTGCACAATCCCACCCTGGTCCATCAAGGCGAGTCGATCTGCCATGTACATCGCTTCTTCTGGGTCGTGCGTCACGATGACAGCGGTGATCCCGTGTTCTTTTAAAAGACGGTGCGTGCTTTCACGCAGCTGCAACTTCAGTTCAGTGTCTAGCCCAGAAAAAGGCTCATCGAGCAACATCAGGTGTGGTCGTCTAGCCAAAGCTCGCGCCAGTGCAATGCGTTGTTGCTGGCCACCAGACAAAGTACTTGGCATGGCGTTTTCAAAACCTGATAAGTTCACGCTCGCCAAAAGATCAGCGACTTGGCGCTCAATGTTTGGCGTGCCCTGAATGCCAAACGCAATGTTTTGTTCAACAGTCAGATGCGGGAAAAGCGCATAGTCTTGAAACAAATACCCCACTTGTCTTTTCTCGGGCGGCAGGTTCACGCCAGCACCAAATACAGTGACGTCAGACAGGGTCACGGTACCGGCGTCAGGCGCTTCAAGGCCCGCTAGGATTCTCAGTAGCGTGGTTTTTCCACATCCAGATGGCCCAAGAAGGCATAGGGTTTCGCCAGATTCGGCTGATAACGCTACCCCGTTGATCACGGGCACGCCGTCAAAGGCGAGACGAATCGAATGCAATCCAAATGACACGATTGAAACCCAAAGAAACCCTTAAGATAGCCGCGACGATCTTTGAGAGCAAAAAAGTTAAAGACAAATCATTATCAATACGGATATGAGTTTAGCAGAAGGACCCGTCTCAAATAGCGGTTTCGGGCTGACCAAAGATAGGGCGAGCAGCAATTGGGTAGCCGCTGTGGTCATGCGCCCTGTCTCGTAGCCGACTTGCCCCATCACGGCGAGTGCTTGGGGCCGTCCAACCCTAGGCCTGAAGGGGCGGTATTGTTTCTTTAAAAGAGGGCCTATCCGAACAGGTGTCGAACCACTGTTCAAGGGCTGCATGCCCCGAGCGCCAAGACCACGATCGGTGGCGTCTCTCGGCGTACCCAAGCACAGCCAAGAGCGCCAGCGCACCCATGTCAATCTTGGCATAAGCACCGCCCGCCACGTCACGTTCCAGGGCATCGGCGATTCGATCAGCCCGAACGGCCTCGAGCTTCAGAACCGATGGACTGCGCTCGTTTTCAGGGCGACGCAACTCGCGATTCCAAACAGCAATCCCGTCGAGTAACCCGAGCACACGACCGTAGGCTGCAATGCCTTTCGGATCTGCTGGCATCATCGCGGATCGGGTTCCTTGCTGATCGAGCCACTGCAAAATCAACGTGGTTTCTGTCAACGTGGTGCCATCAGACAACAGCAAGGCAGGCACACGGCCCGTTGGGTTGTGTGGCAACACCACCGCCTGGGGATCACGCAGTGCCGTGACCGTCTCTTTGATTTGCGCTGACAGGTCGCGCTCACGGAGAGCCATCCTGCAAATACGTGCGTAAGGTGAATTCTCAGAAAAAAATAGCTCGGGTGAATAAGATCGATCAGACATGGCCAGACACCTCACATTGCGGTAGCGTTTGATGGCAATCAAAAACGTTAGCGTATCCGTAAAACATCTTTCTGTGCAGCCTCAGCACCCACCACAGTGGATTGCATGCATTAGAAAATAACGGCTTCTCAGGTTGCCGTTACGATGACCGGTTGCCCTTCATACCAAAACAAACCGTCACTTAATTAGTGAACGGCCACCAAAGCTCAGATTATGTTTTCAATTGAGCCGAGAAAAAAGTCTGTAATGCCTGATAGGTTTCATCGGGAGCTTGTTCGTTAGGGTAGTGACCGCAAGGCAGTTCAATCATGTCAACGATGTGATGACAATATTTTGGCCATTCCTCACGCGGATCGTGGCGAAGGGCGGTGTGGCTTTGGGCCCCCCAGAGCACGAGAGCGGGTGGTTGTACCTTGCGGCCGACTTCGAAGTCTCTGGTGTCCATTGGCAAATCGATGTGAAAGGCGGCTCGGTAGTCTTCGCAGACCGCATGAATATTCTCAGGCGTACAAACGCGAATGTACTCATCGACCTCTCTTTGCGTGAAGCCCCCTTTCCCAGGCCCTTGTTTCAACAGCTTCGTGCTAATGTAGTACTGCTCTTTGCCGCTTAAAAACGTTTCGGGAAAGCCATCTGGTTGAGCCATGAACCACCAGTGGTAAAGGTCCATGGCCATTTGTGCCTTGATGTTCTGAAAAACGCAATGTGTCGGCAATATATCCAAAAAGGCGACGCGACTGACTTTTTCGGGATGATCCATGGCCATCCGAAAGGCGGTGCGAGCCCCGCGATCATGCCCTGCGACCCCAAAATGCTCGAAGCCGAGTTGGCGCATGACATCGACCTGATCTTGCGCCATCCGTCGAAACGAGTAGTTGCTGTGATCTGGCAGTCCCTGAGGTTTATCACTGTCACCATAACCACGTAAATCGGTCGTCACAACGGTGAACTCATCAGCCAAACGAGGCGCAATACGCTCCCAACTCAAATGAGTCAGCGGGTTGCCGTGTAGCAGCAGCAGGGGTGGTCCATTGCCGCGCTTGCGGCCAACGATGTGAACGCCGAGGTCAGTGGTGGGCAGTTTAAAGGACTCAATTGTCATGATCATCAACATCAGGGTTAATGGATTTCTAACATAACCCAAATGCGATCTAAAAAAATGCCGAGTTGGCCGTCAAAACCAAAACGCATCTGTGCAGGCGAATTGATTCACCCAAAACAGTGCCAGATATCACGGGGAGACTCAAAATCAAGGGCCTTAAAGAAACGGCCGGCATGCATAGGCCTATTGTGATGGCCCACTGATTTCAGTTTTGACGGGCGAGCCAATGGGTTTAGCCAACCCTAGCAGTTACACAAAGCAGTTGTAAACAGTCATTCGAATAATGGTTGACAACTCTTAAACACTGGCCTTACAAACTGCTGGCATTCTTAAAAATTCACTTAAAAAAGCATTGGTTACTACTAACCGGTAACCCACACCCTCTTGAACATGGGTTCCAACTTTGGCGTTTGCCATGAACATTGAACTGGATGAAGTTGTTGTACAGGATGTCTCTGATAATGTGCTGGAGCAGGCTGCTGGTGGGGTGCAGGGTGGCGCATACAATGGTTTTTTCTGGAACACCCGACCGGCATGTTAGAAGCATGTTGATTGGCTATTTAACCACCAATGCTCATCACCAGGGTTTGGAACGTCACCGTTGATTTAAGCGATTAATAGCATGCACAATACCTCAACGTCTTTTGTCAGTGCGAAACAGTTGAGCAAGCGCGCTGTCACGCAGTTTTACGACACCCTGTTATCAAGGCCCCATAAGACTGAAAACCCATCTGACGAGAAAGACAAATTCGAGGGCGACGGCATCGCACTCATGGTCGATGGCGAATTGCGGGGCATGTACACATACAAAGCTTTTGCAAGCATTCAGGCCAACACGACCTTGTACTATCCTTACGGTGGCGTATTGGGTGATGACCCTCACACCACACAGCACAGAGCACTCATACAGGCCCTCTCGAGGCAGCTTAAAAGCGACTTCACAACACAAATAATCATCTGCCTAGATCAGCAGCCAATGCAGGCTGTTGATAAAACCGTTCAGTGCCATGCGTTTTGGTGTGAGCTAGGCTTCACGCTGTTGGATGTGCAGGTGTTTTATCAAGGCCCAGTCAAAGTCGATGACACCAAAATACAGTCAGACTTTTCTGTTAGACCCTATAGCGGTGGTGATCACGCCATCAACACTGAATTATGCGACTTATATCGAGACGCCTATAAAAGAAGACTTGCTATTCCAGATGTCACCGTCGACAGTATCGATAAGCAACTGGCCATGGCAGAATGCATGTACTTAATCATGCACAAAGATTCAACGTTAATCGGACAAGTCACCCTATTTGTCGACAATAAGGATTGCTATGTGGACTCTATTTATGTCAAACGAAGATACTGGGGAACGGGTGCCGCCGATGTCTTAACACAGACGTTATTCGCATATGCCGAAAAACATGGCTGTGAAACAATCTCAGGGGTTGCCGCCAGCAATAATTGGGCCAGTCGGGGCTTGATGGCGCGTTTTGGGCTCGTGGCTCAGCATCAGACAACACGTATGGTCTTAACGCTATGATTACCTATCAGCGTTAAAGAAAGACCCAAAACAACAACGCCGATTTGGCGGCTCCTTCAAGGAAAACAATTGGCCTACGATCTGAAACAACTTTTGGTAAACGCCGCAACGATCGATGAGCTGCTCAGTGTTAAGTATCAACCACAACTCGGTCAAAAGGAAAACACAGACCGTGCCGCCCTAAAGCTTGCCGCCTGGTGTCGTTCGGCTTCGAGCGGCGATTGGGGCTTGTTTTTTAAACGCATTGGCCGAGACAGTCTTTCGATTGACGATATCCTACCTCGATTGGCTGATGCAAGGCATTTGCCTGGAACTGCGGCACCGACGTGGTTTGAGGACTCGCAATGGGTTTATCAGGCCTTAACCCATGGCGCTGATCATCACCAACCTTTGGCAGTAAGTGCCGCTGAGCCGCTTCCGTTTGAGGCGCTTTTTTTGACGGTTGTCACGCACGCTGAAGCAAAAATGATCGGCAAGACGACTCAACCAGCGCTGTCATTGTTTGGCGATAGTGCCCGAATAGATTTGCGCCATGGGCTTTTAAAGTTGCTCACATCGCTGTATGCACCGCTGCTTTACAGCAAATTTGTCGCGATTTTAAAAAAAGGGCACCCCGATGGAAAACTGCCACCCGCAACCGACGCTGCTGGCACCGATTGCATCGATCAGTTGATAAAAGACCTCAAAGCGAATGAATTCGATTCGATTTTTACTGAAAAACCTGTCTTATTGCGCTTAACAGCCACGATTGTCAGGCAATGGATAGACACCACCGCAGAGCTCGTAAATCGCACTCACGCTGACGTCGCACAGATCAAAGCGCTCATCACACAATCGGCACCGTCCGTCAAAGTGCAGGCGATTGGTGGCGACTTGTCCGACCCACATAACTTTGGTCATTCGGTACAAATCATCACGTTTGAAGACCAGACCAAGGTTGTCTACAAACCCAAGGACCTACGCCTTGACGTGGCATGGCACGATCTCATTGAACGGTTTAACGCGAGCTCACCGCCCGTGGATCTCAAACCCGCCAAGGCGATTGCGCGACCTGAATACGGTTGGACCGAGTTCATCGAACACAGTTCTTGCGTGTCGACCCAAGATATTGAACAGTTCTATCGTCGCTCTGGTGCGTGGTTAGCCGTGTTTCATTTGTTTGCCAGCACTGATATGCATTTTGAAAACATCATTGCCCATGCTGCGCACCCGGTCCCCATTGATTTGGAAATGATATTGCAGGCCTCCACCCCCGAAGCGGAGCAAGAAACACCTGAAACGGCTGCGCTAATCGCGTCAAACCGAGCCGTTATCAATTCGGTTTTGATGGTTGGGATGCTGCCATCCTATGCAAAGAGCCCTAACAACAAGATTTTTGATGCGGGTGGATTAAATGCAGTCAAGGGCAGTGCACCCGTCGGTGTCTGGAAAAATCCCAATACCGATGCGATGCGCTGGATGCAGGTCCCTAACGACGCAACTGAAACGCCCAACATCCCCCACATCCAAGGACAGTACGCTCAATTGGGTGATTATTTATCGGCTTTCTTTGAGGGATTTGAACAATATTCTCATTTTCTACTCAAACAACGCGATGCTATTGGCATAGAAAACTTACTCAGTCCTTTTGACAAGCTTCCCGTCCGTAAGGTTATTCGTAACACCCGTTTCTACTACATGCTGCTGCAAAGGCTCAAAGACCACCGCAGCATGACCGATGGCGTGACGTGGAGCGCACAGGCAGAGTTTTTATCGAGGCTCGCGGACTGGGACACACAAGATGATTTACTGTGGCCGCTTCAAGAGGCCGAGCGTATCGCTTTGGTGAATTTAAACGTGCCACACTTTGTTTCGCCAAGCGATGAAGACTCGATCAGAGCCATCACCGGTCAAAAGAGTCAAACAGGTGCCCTACCAGGACTTCAGCGGGCTAGGCAGCGTTTGACCCAATGGTCTGCGCCAGAGATCGAACGTCAAGTTGACATCATCAAGGTCAGCACCAGTTTTGTATCACGGTCCAATGTCGACAGTCATGAAAAGTATCTCTTCAGACGCAAGCTCAATCCATCAATACCGAGTTTAGATCGAGCGTCTTTGGCTTCAGAGGCCACGCAAATCGCGGCAACGATTGGCCAGCATGGTTCGATCAAAGACAAAAGCGCTGCCTGGTTGGGTCTAGATTGGCTAGGAGACTCCGAGGTCGGCCAACTTGTCACCATCGGACCCGATCTTTACAACGGCACAACGGGCATTGCTCTATTTCTGGCTGCTCACGCTCGGTACGCTGACGACGCTGGGAGTCGCGAACTTGCGTTAAAAGCGCTTGCATCGACTCGGGCGCAAATCACCCTGCCCTCTGCGCCAAGGTGGGCGAGAAGTTTGGGGGTTGGCGGCGCTTGTGGACTTGGATCGGTGATTTACGCACTGACAGTGATTGCTGAGCTTCTGGCCGAGCCCGCTTTATCAGAAGACGCTTTGCGCGCGTCAACATTATTCTCTGAAGAATTGATCACTGCTGATCGTGCTTTGGATGTCATTGGGGGTAGCGCTGGCGGTATTCTAGGCTTGTTGGCGCTTTACCGCAGGACTGAGTCAGCGGACGTATTGGCCAAAGCCGTGGCTTGCGGCAAGCATTTATTACGACAGCCCCGGCAGGGTGAATCGGGTCAGCGCAGCTGGGCAGTCAGTGGCGTCAGTGAGATTCCATTAACAGGTTTCTCCCATGGTGCAGCAGGGTTTTCGTATGCGCTATCACGCTTAGCCTTAGCAAGTCACCGTGATGACTTTGCACAAGCGGCACAAGAGTGTTTGGCTTACGAAGCCAGTTGTTATCAAGCAGATTTATTCAATTGGTCTGATTTGCGTATTACCCAAGCAGAAGGGGCTTTGCCTTTGCCGAATCAGTGGTGTCACGGGGCGGTCGGCATCGGACTTGCTCGCATTGCAGGCAGTCGTTTGGGTGAGGTCAGGTCGCATTTGATAACCGACGACATCAACCGTGCCCTGCACAACACAAAGACCAAATGGCCACAACATGTTGACACACTGTGTTGCGGCACACTCGGTACGATTGAATTCTTGGCCGAAGCCGGTGAAATATTAAAACAACCATCGCTCGGGGAATTATCGGATCAACGACTGGCACAAATTATTGCGAACCGTCACGAGCAAGGCGACTACGCTTGGAATGCGGCTGGCACGGCTTTTAATCTGGGCTTGTTTCGCGGTTTGTCTGGTGTTGGTTACACCATATTAAGGAAACTGGACCCACAACTACCCAACGTTCTCATATGGGAATAGCCAGGCAATTCACGAAGCTTGGCGCCATCCAATGGACAGACTTATGGAATGTCCTGTTTCAATGTGATATATTTTTTTTGAAAAGTAGCGATCGTAAAAACAAAACCTGAGTGGTTAATTACCGCGAACTCAACCATAGGCTGATGGGCGTTCCCGGCCTAAAACCCTGAAAAAAGGAAATCAAATGCTTAAAAAAGTAACTTGCGCGGCATTGATAAGTGTTTCTTGCGCAGCCACTTCAGCAACGGTAGAGATCAAGGATCCCACCGCTCTGGTTGAGGCTTACGCTCTCATGGGAGCAGCCTATGTATGTGAGGGTTCAAAATCTTTATCAACTGTGCAGCGTTTAGAATTTAAAACAATCTTAGAACACTATAAAAAAGTTGTGCGTAAGATTTCTGGTTCCCTCGATTTCAGTATTGCACGAGGAGCCGCTGAGGAAAAGTTCAACATCACAAGTCGAAATGTAAATTACGCTTCGTGCTCAAAAGCGGTAAAGAAATAAGCTCTTAAACTAGGCTATTTGTGCCGATTTAAAACTGCCACCCAAGTACCCGCAAGATCAAGAACTGGACTGGCATTCCCCCGATTCAGTAGACATTTATGATGTGAATACTGAATCGGAGGAATGCCAACCTTGGTCTTGGGTACTAAGTAAGCCTGCCACCTTCGTGAACGACCCCCTTAAATTGACTTGATGTCCAACTTTTGGGGGTCAGTTCTGTTGGCGATCGCCCAAAACTGACCCACTTAGGGCAGTAGTTTTCACCCAAAATTGACCCATGTGATTGAATGACCTGCTCAATGATTGAGC
>ERZ887849.253-NODE-253-length-60013-cov-9.502402_pt1 | contig 60013 bp, 42 predicted proteins | sample MGYA00521267_ERZ887849 | MGnify/ENA primary metagenome ERZ887849 (study PRJEB32303, sample SAMEA104408601) | aquatic metagenome | biome: Brackish water; feature: Pelagic; material: water | place: Baltic Sea | collected 2014-06-06T16:11:00 | depth 2,863 m ... | reverse complement strand
ATATTTATTTTAGAATTAGAATCTTAGTGGTGGCATGACTCCAAGTCATGCCACCACTAAGGCCACTCAAACTCAATTCAACAAACCATTTTATAATAAAACATACTCCCCTTCCATGCCCATGTACCCCGAACAGTTTTACCACATCTATAATCGTGGAAACAATAAACAACGCATATTTTTCAATAAGAAACACTACTATTTCTTCATGGAGAAAATTAAGCAATTTATACGCCCACATAATCTTCTATTAGCGTATTGCTTAATGCCCAACCACTTCCACATTTTAGTATACACAAGAGCCAGCTACCAAGAAGATAAATTCAAAAATGACTTCAGAACTATGTTGAGTTCTTACACACGGGCAATAAATCTCGACATGAACCGCACAGGCTCATTATTTCAACAGAATACAAAATTCAAATTGATAGATCCACAAGACAATTTTGATCCATTAATTTGCTTCAACTATATACATCTAAACCCCAAGCGTGCCTTCTTAGTAGAACACCTGAAAGATTGGCCCTATAGCTCTTACCCATTATATACTCAAGAAAAGGAAAGCAAAAATGTAGATACCAATTTTGCAAAGTTCATTTTAGACCTTCCGGAAGAACCCTCTTTTATAGAAACCATGACTGAAGACATGGCATAAAAAAAGGCAAGTTACTCATATCGCACCGCTCAACCACTTACCCTTGCTTCGATCAAGACCTGGGGGATTCAGTAGGAGCTGGTCGTATGAGACTTGCCCAAGCGCAAAGTTAAAACAATCTAGTCAGTAATCAAATAAGCACAATCTTTTTTTGTGTAATTTTTTTGATGTATTTTGCATTCCATTCAAAATCAATCAATATATGACAGATATAGAATTTAATAAGAACGAAGACAACATGCGAATCATGGTTGCCGATCTTAAATATAAGAAGGAACAAATGGCTTTGGGCGGAGGGGAAAAAAGTATTGCTAAACATAAATCAAAAGGAAAACTTACGGCTCGAGAGCGAATTCAAATGCTTCTTGATGAGGGAAAGCCTCAATTGGAAATAGGTGCACTGGTTGGTGATGGTATGTATCCTGAGTGGGGCGGATGTCCATCAGGTGGAGTTGTGGTAATTATGGGATATGTTGAAGGACGACAATGTCTAGTTGTTGCAAATGATGCCACGGTTAAAGCTGGAGCTTGGTTTCCAATTACTGCAAAAAAGAATCTTAGAGCGCAAGAAATTGCCATGGATAACAAATTACCAATTATCTATTTAGTTGATAGTGCAGGTGTATTTTTGCCTTTACAGGATGAAAGCTTTGCTGATAAAGAACATTTTGGTAGAGTATTTAGAAACAATGCCATGATGAGCAGCATGGGAATCACTCAAATTGCTGCTGTAATGGGGAGTTGTGTGGCAGGTGGCGCATACCTTCCAATTATGAGCGATGAGTCGCTTATAGTTGATAAAACAGGTTCGATATTTTTAGCGGGAAGCTATTTGGTAAAAGCCGCCATTGGTGAAATCATCGATAATGAAACTCTAGGTGGTGCAACAACACATACTGAAATATCTGGGGTGTGCGATTACAATATGAAAGATGATAAAGAATGCTTAAAAACCATTCGAAAGTTGATGGATAAAATTGGCAGTTATGAAGAAGCTGGTTTTGACCGAATTGAAAGTAAAGAACCTATAAAAGATCCCAAAGAACTCTACGGAATTATCTCAGAGGGTAATGCTAAACCATATGACTCTATTGAACTGATAGAAAGATTAGTGGATGATTCTGATTTTACTGAATACAAAGCAGGTTTTGGTAAAACTATTGTATGTGGTTATGCTCGAATAGACGGATGGGCTGTTGGCCTTGTTGCCAATCAGCGAAAACTCATTAAGTCTAAGAAAGGAGAAATACAATTCGGTGGAGTAATCTACAACGACAGCGCAGACAAAGCAGCTCGATTCATTATGGTTTGTAACCAGAAAAAAATTCCTTTAGTCTTTTTACACGATGTAAGTGGCTTTATGGTAGGTTCAAGGTCCGAGCATAGTGGGATTATCAAGGATGGAGCAAAAATGGTAAATGCCATGGCCAACAGTGTTGTGCCAAAATTTAGTGTAGTTGTTGGAAATTCATACGGAGCAGGAAACTATGCCATGTGTGGCAAAGCCTATGACCCAAGGTTAATGTTAGCTTGGCCAAGTGCAAAAATTGCTGTAATGGGTGGAGCACAGGCAGCTAAAGTCTTACTCCAAATACAAGTGGCTTCTTTGAAGAAAAAAGGGGAAGTCATTACAGATGAAGTCGAGACTAAAATGTTCAATGATATAAAGGACCGATACGATAGAACTACCAATCCTTATTATGCTGCGGCTAGATTGTGGGTAGATGACATCATCGACCCTTTAGAAACGCGTAAAGCAATAAGTATGGGAATAGAAGCTGCCAACCACGCTCCTATTGAAAAAGCATATAGTACTGGCGTTCTCCAGGTATAAAAAAATAGCCTGTGTGATATAAATCGCATGGGCTATAAAGCAAACTGAGCTTTTAGGATTTCTTACCTGTTCTTTGCTAAAAAATTAGCCAATACGCTTTTATAGGTATAACGCACTACGACCTCTTCTAACCTAGATTCAAATGACTTGATCTCTTCATCGTATAAGTTGATTTCATTTAACCACTTCATGTAAATATTTTAAATAAATATGTTTCTTAGTCATCATAATTTAGTTTATTCTTAGTCCATTCACTAATACAAAGTTGCCTGAGATTTAAACCAATTTAGGTGACATTCTTCAAGTGGCGACATGACTTATGTCAATTTAGCAAAGAAAGGGTTAAAGGTTGAATCAGAAGTAAAAAATCTTTAATTTTGAATTCTATGAAACACCTAACCCTCTTAATAATCATCTGCTGCACCCTCTTTGGTGACGCTAAAGCGCAGTTTAACGAGGGCGACTATATTGAAAAACCGAGCTTTGCGATAAAATTCGCCCCTCGAATTTTTTCACCAAGAGTAACTTTCGAAAAACTTATTAATTCCAAATCTAGCTATCTTATAGAGATACGTTCCCATGCATTATGGCTTCCACAAGGTGTTCGACTAGAAGGCGCTTACAGGCGTTACTTTAATGACAATGCGCTATTAGGGCCATATATCCAAGCTAAAGTTGCCCTTGGTTATTTTGATTATGGACTACAAGGTCTAGTAAGCAATGGTATTCAAGCTGGTGGTGGTTTTGTTGCTGGGGCTCAGTTTAATGTAGGATCAAAAAAAGCAATTATTGACGTTTTTGGAGGGCTTCAATGGGTTGCGCCATTCTACCTAAACATAGAACCGAATAATTCTAGCAGTCAATTTCCAAATTTCGGATACAATGTTATCCATTATATACTCGTAGCTACTCCAATTGAGCTTGGCGTTCGTTTCGGATTTATAGGCACCAAAACTGTTCCTCGTGATTTTCAATCACCAGAAGATAACTTCTAATAAGCATATTCCTATGAGCCATAACGACACCCTTAGACAAATTAGATACATCTTCAATCTCAGTAATAAGCAGATGATTGAGCTTTTTCAACTAGGAGAATTGAAAACAAGTGAAGAAGATGTTGTTGCTTGGTTAAAGAAAGAAGAAGATGAGAAATATGCAGAAATTCAGGACCAGCAATTGGCCCACTTCTTAAATGGATTTATCGTTTCAAAAAGAGGAAAGAAGGACGGCCCCTCACCTATTGCTGAAAAAGTACTTAACAACAATATCATTTTTAGAAAGCTAAAAATTGCTTTAGCATTGAAGGATATCGATATACTAGAATTATACGACTCAGTAGACCTCCGCTTGAGCAAACACGAGTTAAGTGCATTCTTTAGAAATCCTAAGCAAAGTCAATATAGAGAATGTCAAGATCAATTCCTTCGGAATTTCTTATATGGCTTAAAGAAGAAACATCGGCCAGAAAACTAAATCAGTCCACTAGCCTTAATTTCAGTTACTCCTTTATTTCGATCCATCCAGCTCCATGGTATGAATGGTATTCGCCGTTATACATTGCATCTGCTCCCACAGGCCCCATCTTATACTTACCAGGAGAGACTGCGCGAACTACGTAGTAATAATCTTGTGTTTTACCATTACTAACATACACATCATCAAAGAAGTTAATTCGATCATCTCTGATGTCCATATAATCTGGATAAGATTTATTCTTAATCCATTGTACTCCAGGAACATCGTCAATACGCGGATTTTCAATTTCAAAGCCTGCGGGTAACATATCCGTAATCACCACATTCTCTACTCTACTATAATCAGCCGTAATGCTCAGTTTAATGACAATTAAATCATTCTGCTCAAATGAATTTCCTCTTATAAGGTTTCCATATCTATCATAAAAAGTTTTTCTCACCTTCAAGTGATTATCTTCTTCTGTGTATGAGCCATCCTTGGTAATACCTTCTGCTTCAAAATAGTAAAACACGTTTCCTTTACCTTCAGCAACTAGCTCTATCTTTTTATCTGCTAAGTCAGCACTTCCTAGCTCTAAAACACCAGATGTATAGTTGCCAATAACTTTCCCATCGGCCTTAACACTAGCACTTACATCAGATTCATTCGCCAACTTAGCAATCTTACCTAACGCCAAGAAACTAAAGATTCTATCTTGAGTGTTCAAATAGTACTTTTTGTTGCGTAGATATTCACTGATATGTTTGGCCATTACCCCTACATCTTTATGATTAGGATCCACAGTTAACAAAGCATTCAGAGCTATCGCTTCATCCCGAACTGGAGAATAAAAAGATCCACCAAACTGCCTATTCGCATCTTCATTTTCAAAAGAATTAGGTAATAAGCTTTTTCCCTTTTCTTTATCCCCGGCTAACACATAAGCTGCGGCCAATAAGTATTGACCATCCATGGATAATAAGGAGGTATTCGTCTTATAGTAATTCATTAAACTAACATCTGCCTTGTCCGCAAGTGCCAATACATACAAGCTATAAGGAACCTCTTTAGGTGCGATTTTTTTACTTAAGCTTCGCTTGTAATAATAGTCGATGGTCTTCTTACTTTTCAATTTATTCTTTAAATATCCAAGCATGGTATTTAAGAATTCCTCGTCCACATTAAACCCTGCTTCTTTGGCTTCAACAAGGAAATGAGCGGTATAGGCAGTCACCCACCAATTCTCGCAATCCCCGCAAGCATCCCACATTGTTACGGCCCCATTGTACAACTGACGCATTTTCAGCTTATTCATAGCCGCCGCTATATTCTGAACGATATTCTCACTCTGATCATCTTTATTATATAAAGCGCTCACCAAATCCTTATAATACAATTGAGGGAATACAGCAGAGACTGTTTGCTCACTGCAGCCATAAGGGTAACGAACGAGATAGTCTAAATCATCAGCAAATTCAACCATAGGATTTTTACTTATCAGCAATTTATAGTCTGCTGTTTCCTTTAAGAACTTACCATGACCTCCATTCAACTTGACCGAGTTACCTGCACTTAAACTACCCGATTCCGTTTGTTTTATTAATGGGCTTGAAGGTCTAACCGCAATAGCAGTTTCTTCAGTAAAAGTTTCACCAAAAGCCGTGCAGCTTACCGAGATCATACCATTCCCTAATGCTTGTTCAGCATAAACCTTATACACAATTCGATTCTCCGCCTTGCCGCCTATGGAAACGTTTTCTTTAGAACTACCAACAACCTTAAGAGGACCAGAAACACTTATGCTTGATTTAGCGCTTGCTGAATTCTTAGTAGTATTTGTTAATGTACTGGCTATATATGCCGTATCTCCAGGACTCAAAAAACGTGGGATAGAAGAACTTATCACTATAGGGTCGGCTACGATAATCTGTTTGTCTACCGATCCAAATGCCTTGCCTTTATGACCAACAGCCATTACTCTAAGACTCCCAGAAAATTGAGGAATATCAATATCAAAGCTAGCTTCTCCAAAAGCATTGGTCTTTATCAATCCACTCCAGTAGCTCACTAACTTGACCCGCTTATTCTGAAAGGGATTCACTCGCTTACTCATATCAAAACCGTCATCACCCCCACTCGAGTTCGAAGAGCTTATTTCCGGTAAAAGAAATGGATAGATATCGGCTGAACTTACTTGAAGCGCTCTTCGCTGATAGAAATAATCATAGGGCTTAGGAGTATTAAAACCTCCAACCTGCAAAATCCCTTCATCCACCACCGCAATACTAACCATGGCATTCGGGGCTCCTTTTACCGTAATTTTTTGAGAGATATTTGAACGAGATTCATCAGCCGATTCTATTGACATTTTAGTATGTCGACGATCATCTTCAACTTTTATAGATTGAAAACCATGCGCAACAGTTAAAGGGAACTCCGTTGCTTCATGCGGCTTAAACAAAGTAGCCGTAACATATACATTAGGTAAGAAAGCTTCTTCCATATTAATGCTGATCTCAGCCGAACGCTTATCTGTATTTACATAGAAGTGTTGCAACACATCCTTACCCTCAACAGTAACCAACATCTTCCCTTGGAATGGCGTCTTAAACAAGACCTTTGCCTTGTCACCTACATGATAACTCTCCTTGTCCATTTCAATATCAATTCGACCTTCATTATCCACTTCAAAAGAAGATAAATATGTTCTTCCATAACCGTAAGCATAGAAATATTGACTCACATATTTTCCATTCACATCAGGATTGTACACTCGAATTTCATACTCCCCCGAAATAGTAGGGGTGTAATTGAAAATAGCCTCACCATTTAAGCTAATTGTCTTATCAATTAGCTTCTTTTCTACTTTGTTAGATTCGTATCTATAATACGATCCAGATTTATTTAATACCGTTTGATATTCATGCTTAATTACCTGAATTTTTGCATCAACTCCACTCTTCGCTTTCCCCTCTTTATCGACTACGACTAAGGGAACTTTCATAGCGGTATTTGTAGCTATATAATAATTAAAATCGCCTATTCCATAAAACAAATCCTGTGTGTAAATATCCAGTGTGTTTTTTCTATTTACCGGCCTTCCCGTTTCATCAAAAACAGTGGTCAAAATAGAGGCTTGAATGACGCCCATATTTCTAAAATATTCATGCATAGTTATAGATTCAACTACCTCTCCATTATCAGCTGTTTTCCCCTCCCAATAATCCACATCAAAATAGCTATCTGTATTCCTAATATTAAAAGAATAATCATTAAATTCTTTAGGACTAAAATATTTTCTACGATACGAGACTTCAACTTGATAATCTCGATTACTCGCTGGTGGTCCAAACAAATTTTGAGCTTGAATTTTTAAAATAGATTCGTTATTTTTTACTGTCAACTCTTTGCTAGACAATGAGGTCTTCACTTTAATTCTATCCGGCATAAACTCCTCAACCATCACATTCTTAGAAGCCAACAACACGTCGTTTGAAGTGTACAAATAAATTGAGTACAAACCAGTAACTGCATCTGCAGCAACCGTGAAATTAGATGCTAAAGAGCCTTCATCATTTAAGCTCTTTTTAATCGTTTTCAAGCGCTTGCCCATTGGATTCAAAATCTCTATTCGAATAGGCAATGTGCCTGGTGAAACCCAAGACTGATTTCTTATTATAGACGCAAAATTGATGATTTCACCAGGTCGATAAATATTTCTTTCTAGGTAAATGAATGTTTGCAAACCATTTGGCAAATCTCTATATCCACCAACATCAAAACGAGATGTTTCTACTCGCCCATCATGCATGTTTAGTATAGAAAAATCGCCATTTTTTGAAGCGGTGATTAGAGCGGGTTCAAACCCTGAAAAATTTGAATTTTTGAGACTTAAATTTACGCTTCCATCAGAGGATGACAGCCCTTCAGCAACTAGCTGATTATTTCTACCAAAAACTTTAACATCTACCCCGCTCAGCGACTCCGTAGTTTTTAAAGAATTCACAAAAACACTAATTTTATTTTGACCTTTCTTAGCAATAATCCCAAGGTCACTTTTACTTATATATTTCGCATCATTTAACCAATAATCTTCCGTCGATTGTACCTTAACAAAATAGATTCCATTATACGCATTCAACTCATCTTTAAAATCCAAATTTAATAGGCTTGAACTTCCAACTTTACTTAGTTTTTCCGTCTTAAATTTTTTCTCCCATAACAAATCTTGTTCTTGTAATTCTCCGTAATAATAATCGTTGTAATAGTAGTCATCATAATAATAGTTATTACCCAAATCTGAGCTTAAAATATTATTTTCATAAAGCTTATACAGACTCACCTTAACTTCCTCTATATTGACAATTCTAATAGCCACATTCTGATTGCCGGCGGCAGACAAATACATCCCTTTGGAATTTTCAAACTCAATAGATGGCTCCAACTCTCCGAAGCTTACCTCAGTTAGATAATCAGCTTTCAAAGTACCTCCAACCATACCGTTCAATCCTTGCTTAACTTTGACTGAATATTTAGTTTTAACATCAAAACCTGAACTTCTTATAATCAACTTATTACCCTCTACGTTCACAGTGAATTTAACTGAAGGACTTAATTCAATAAAATCCTTCACTTTCTCTTTCTGTATGCCTTGAGAGGTGTGTAATATCACATCACCATTAACACCGTCATGCTCCGTTTCTGTTTCAGTTATCTCAATTTTAAATGGAGACTTTAGTACGAGTAATTCTTCAAAATCCTCCTCTATACCTATAGAACCACCTATAGGTTTTAAGCCTTTTTTCAATCGCAGCTTAAACTCTTGATCTTCATCTACTAGTTCCAAATTACTAAGGTCAAAGCTTGCAAAATAGCTTTCACCATCTTCTAAAAGACTCAAGTTTACTTGCTCATCATTATTGCTCAACTCTATTAACTTAGCCACTTCTTTAGGAAGAATATTATAATTAAACCGCGTCTGCATTAGCGCTGATGTGCTTCCATTATCATCTAAGTACCAAAATAAATTGGATGATTCTATCCGAAGATTTGGGGTATGGAACTCCATATCGTCGATATCCATACTTTTAAAGGTGCTATTTACATCCAACAATTTATTGGTGAAACTTGCCGTATAGTTTGTAGCCGGAAGTAGAGGTTCATTCGGTGAAAAACTTAACTCGTTTGCACCAACCCACCGATATTGACCTTCTATAGCTGGGCTAAATTTCAGATATTTCGCATCATCCCAGCTAAACTGAACAGAATCTGGAGCGATGACTTGATTAAAGGTGAAAAGAAAATTGCCATGAGTAGCTACTTCTCCTTCTATATTGGTGAAAGAAAGTGTAATTTGATTTTTATTTTTGCTACAAGAGGCTAAAATAAATAGGCCTAGATAAAATAAAAGGTGGATTCTTTTCATTAAAGTTGATATTTAGGGTGTATTAGTAAAGTTAAGTAAAATAGTATATAATCTTGCTGAAGGATAAGACAATAAAATTAAGGGGTTGGGCAAGTAAATTGGTTTGGTTAATACCCTTATCATTTTTAGGGTTCTTCCTATTGCACCTACTCTTTCCAATTTCAACCGAAATAGACTATTCTCAAGTAGTAACCGATAGAAATGGTAAAATATTGCATAGTTTTTTAAGTAAAGATGAAAAGTGGAGGATTTACACAGAATTAGATGAAATTTCTGAAGAACTAAAGACAGCTATTGTTTATAAAGAAGATAAATACTTCAACTATCACTATGGGGTTAATCCGTTCGCCATGGGTCGAGCACTCTTTAATAATTTGCTTATGCAGAAGCGAACATCTGGAGCGTCCACCATTACCATGCAAGTTGTCCGCTTATTGGAACCTCGACCAAGGACATATAGCAGCAAGATTATTGAGATCTTTCGTGCCACGCAACTAGAATGGAAATTGAGCAAAGATGAAATTTTTCAGCTCTACTTAAACCTAGTTCCTTATGGGGGCAATATAGAAGGCGTAAAAGCGGCATCCGTGCTATACTTCAACAAGCAGCCCAACAATTTAAGTATTGCAGAAATAACAACTTTAAGTATTATTCCTAATCGCCCATCTACCTTAAGAATTGGAAAGAATAATGATTTAATAATTGAGGAACGAAACAAGTGGCTGCAACGATTTGAAGATAATCAAGTCTTTAGTGAAGAAAAAATTCAAGATGCTTTAGCCGAGCCCTTAGACGCGGAGCGACAATCATCTCCAAAGCAAGCTCATCATTTGAGTTATAGAATGAAGTACACCTACCCAAATACACCAATTATAGCTACGACTTTAGACCTTGAAAGACAGCTAAACTGCGAGCATGTGGTGAGCAGCTATATGAAAACTAAAATGGGCTTCAACGTTCATAATGCCTCAGTAATAGTAATTGACAATGCGACAAGTGAAGTACTGGCCTATGTGGGGTCAGCAGATTTTTACGGCACTAAAGATGCTGGTCAAGTAGATGGAATTAGAGCGGTTCGGCAACCAGGCAGCACGCTAAAACCACTAGTATACGCACTTGCTTTTGATCAAGGCGTTCTAACACCCAAAATCACCCTTACCGATGTACCTGTTAACTACGATGGTTATAGCCCAGTTAATTTCAATCAACAATACAAGGGATATGTGAGTGTAGAAACTGCCTTATCGCAAAGTTTAAACATTCCAGCTGTTAAAGCACTAAATCTTATAGGCGTAGAAACTGCCAGTGATGCACTAGTCGATTGTGATTTTAAAACAATAAAGAAGCAACAGAAAATACTCGGCTTGTCTCTTGTTTTAGGAGGTTGTGGGGTGAGTTTAGAGGAGATGGCTGGATTATATGCCATGTTTGCCAATAAAGGGGTCTATAAGCCCCTGAGATACACTCTCAAAGACGGAAATGAGGAGAGCGAAGCCATTGTTACCGAAGAGTCTGCATTTATGATTAGTGAAATTTTGACCAATCTAGAAAGACCCGACTTACCGAATTCTTGGCAAAACACAAAAAGCCTTCCTTTAATCGCCTGGAAAACAGGCACCTCCTATGGTAGAAAGGATGCATGGAGCATTGGATACAACGATAGGTTTACCATTGGTGTGTGGGTAGGTAATTTTTCAGGTGAAGGAGTTCCCGAGTTAACCGGAGCAAATTTCGCAAGCCCGCTCCTCTTTAAAATATTCAAGGCGCTAGATTCTAATCCTTCAAAGAATTGGTTAAAAGCACCGAGTGAATTACCCTTTCGATTAGTTTGTTCTGAAACTGGATTAATCCCTAATGACTTTTGCGAGCATAAAGTTTTCGATTATTTCTTGCCGACTATTTCTTCTAATACAAGTTGTCAGCATTTAAAAAAGTATTACATCAGTGAAAGCGAAGAATTTTCATACTGCATGAACTGTATTCCAGAAGCGGGATATGTTGAACGATGGTATCCTTACCATCCCGTAGAGATGTTAGCTTATTATCGCGACAATCACATTAGCTATACGCCTATCCCTAAGCACAATCCGGATTGCGAGCATTGGGATAGTTTTGATCCTCCTAAAATCGCCACTCCAACAGATGGGAGCACTTATCACATCATGAAAGACCAACCCGAAGCTCTTGTTTTAAGCAGTTATTCTGCTCGTGACGTTAATCAGGTTTTTTGGTTTATTAATAATCAAGTGTATGCTACTGCCAACAAAAATGAAAGTGTTTTGTTTTTACCGGAAAAAGAAGGCGTGTATAAAATCTCTTGTTCAGATGATAAGGGAAGGAACTCCAACATTGAAATAAGCATTGTTTTTATCTAAAAAAATGTATAACTAATATTAATTTCATTGTCAACAAAAAAGGAACACACCTGGAAGAAATTTGGTGGCTCGAATTAATCGGATATATTTTAATTATTAATGGTGCATGGCGCTTAATATGGCGTTTCCCTATGATCGTTGGCTTGTTTGGAGCGAACAAATTGGGCACCGCAAAAGGTGATCAAGTTGAAGAGAATGAAAAAAACATGTCAGAAATGAAAAAGGGAATTCCTTGGGCCATTGGAATGCTAGTTGTTGGACTAGTTGTAGTGTACTTATTCTAAGTTATTATTCGCCAGTATAGAAGTCAATGAGGTCGGCAAAATAGGTTTCATCCCAACCTTCAACCATCACCTCAAAATCCTCTTCGGGTATATTCGTATGAATGAGTTCAGCTGAAGTCCCTTTCTTATGAGGATGCAATTTTATTGTAACTATAGAGGCTTCTTCTCTTTCACCGAAATACCATTCTTGCTGGATTAATTTATCTGCTTCAAATTTCAAATTTTTCCCGCAAATGTTTTCATCATACAAGGAAAACTCCGTACCTACCTCTTCCTTCATCTCGGCGTCAAAGCCCGTCCAAAGTTTCAATACTAACACATTAGTTAAGGCTTTATATACAATTTCTGGAATCTCGGGAATGATGTAATATTGTTTATAATCTGCCATTACTTGTTTATTTGTTTTAAGGCTTCCTCAACACTTTCTGTTGGAAGTTGACATACTTTATTTTGACAAACGTAAATCGTTGTTGCGCCTTTCACTAATTTATTTGCTGCTATTTCTAACTCCCCTTCCGTTCTACCACCTGCAAAAAATACATTAGGTAAATAGTATTGATCAAACTCTTTACGCTTCTCTTCCGCATTTTTCCCAACAATAACTACTTCGTAAGGCTCACTTACTTCCCAAGCCAATAGAATGTCCCAGTTAGCAAAATAAGACATCCCACCCGGAGTTTGCTGCTTGACCTTATTCATCATTCTAGATGACTTACTTAGGTAATCCTCTTTATACAACAACTTGCCTAAAACATACAAGCCTTTAGCCAACTCAGAGTTAGCAGAAGGAATTACATTATCCGTGACTTCTATTTTTCGTGCAATCAAAGCTTTATCCAAATCTGAAGTATAAAAGAACAAACCGGTTGACTCATCATAAAAGTGAGTTAAAGCATACTGCATCAATTCATCCGCTTCAATTAACCATTGCTCATCAAAGGTAGTTTGATACAAGGAATGGAAAGCTTGAATGGTGAAAGCGTAATCATCTAAGAAGCCATTAATACTGGCATTCCCATTCTTATAATTGCGATACAAGCCGCCATCTTCTTTTTTAAATTTGCTTAACATAAAAGCAGCACTTGCTTCGGCTGTTTTTAAATATTCATCCTCACCCAAGCATCGATAAGCGTCTATATATCCATTAAGCATTAAGGCATTCCATGAGCATAGTATTTTGTCATCTAAACCTGGTCGAATTCGTTTAGCTCGTTCTTCTAATAGAACTTCTTTGGCCTTTTTTAAGCTACTATTCAACTCTTTTATCGAGAGCTTGTACTTGTTAGCGATCTTCTCCTTACTCTGGGTAATGAATAATATATTATTCGATTCCCAATTTCCGGATGTACTTACATTGTAATAGTCCTTAATCCATTCGTTATCCTTCCCTAGCACTTCGTCCATTTCACTAGCTTGCCAAACATAGAACTTTCCTTCTTCTCCCTCACTATCCGCATCTAGGGATGAATAGAAGCCTCCTTCTAGCGAAGTCATTTCACGTTCTATAAAATCAATAGTTTCTTGTATAATCTCCTTATAATATGGATCTTTTGTCTGCTGATAGGTCCTTGCATATAAGCTCACTAATTGACCATTATCATAAAGCATTTTTTCAAAATGTGGCACCTTCCATTTAGCATCAGTTGAGTACCTAGCAAAACCTCCACCAATTTGGTCATAAATACCTCCTTCGGCCATTTTATTCAAGGTAAGGGTGGTTATATTTAAGGCTTCCTCTTTATTACTTAGATAATGGTAATGCAGTAAATATTGATAAGAAACGGGAAGCGGAAATTTAGGTGAACGATCATTTCCTCCTAGCGTAAAATCCATTTTGGGTGCCCAATTCTCCCAAATAAAATCAAGGTCACCTTTAGTATGCTTAAGGTCCAACTCTTCTTCAGCCACAAATGAAGTACTTTGAATTCCCGCAGTTAAAGCATTAGCTTGTTCCTCTGCCTTTTCAGGATTATTCTTCACAAAGTCTCCAACTTGCGTAAGCAAATTCATCCATTGCTTTTTAGGGAAATAAGTGCCTCCATAAACAGGTCGACCATCAGGTAAAGCAATACAGTTCAAGGGCCATCCGCCACTTCCAGATAATAATTGAACGGCATCCATATATACTTGATCTATATCTGGTCTTTCCTCTCGATCTACTTTTATAGCAACAAAATGCTCATTCATATACGCCGCCACTTCTTCATCTTCAAAACTTTCATGTTCCATAACATGACACCAATGGCAGGCAGCATAACCTATGCTTACTAAAATAAGTTTATTCTCCTCTTTAGCCTTTTTTAAAGCCTCTTCGCCCCATGGATACCAATCTACTGGATTATAAGCATGTTGGAGCAAATAAGGACTACTTTCATTGATAAGGTGATTTGCTTCTTTCATTTCGACTGAGTTATCTACTTCAGCCGTTTGCGCGCATGAAGAGAACACAAACAAACTAAACAGGATATAGCTTAAAGTATATTTCATAAAATTGATTGCCATCAAGTACGCTGATTAATTGTTAAAAAAAATGGGATGCTGAAAAACAACATCCCATTTTAAAATATCCTATAGGAGTCTATTTAATTAAAAGTTTTTCACTTCTCCAAACTCCAGCTGATTGAACATATACGAAATACATGCCACTTGCAAAATCTTGCACGTCCACAGTTATTTGATTAGTATTTTGAAGCGTTGAGCTCATTAATTCTCTACCCATGGCATCTAAAATTTTGAAAGATTCAAACTCGCTTGTACCAGAGATTGTTAAAAAGCTATTCGTTGGGTTTGGATATATCCCCCAATCTTTTGCTTCATTAATTGCACGAATACTTGTCGGATTACCAAAGTCAGCACAACTTTGTTGGTCGGTTTTTTTCAAGTTACCTGCATTGCAATCCAAAATATTATATAAAAATGTACCTAGATTATCTCTAGTGTCTAAAGTTCTTTGATCTGATGTAATTTGATCTTGTGCAAAGAATGGCGGGTGTGATCCATCGTTGTATGTATCCAATTCATTATAAATACCTAAATTATTGAAGCGCTTTTCCATTTCCCCTGAACCGTATAGGGATACTGGGGCAAACCCTTGTAATGGCGCACCATAATCGTATCTCACAGTTTGATCTCCAGTAGAGTGACATGCATAATAAGGCACATCGTTTTCTTCAATGAAAGAGGTGTCACCTACCGCACCAGCAAAACCAAAAGCTCCGTTGGGATAAGAACAATAACCCGGGTTTCCACTACTCCCCTCTAATCCTCCGTTTTCTTCTGCCCATACTTGCCATTCACTAGGTAATTTTGACACGTCATCCACATAAGCCAAGTTTGCTGCTAGGATTCCACCAGCAGATGTTCCGCCAATAAAAATATTATCAGGACTAATGCCTAAGGAGTTCCCTTCATCAAAATCCTTTCTAAAATATCGTATCGCCGCCTTACCATCTTGCACAGCAGAGAATACAACTTTTACAATATTTTCTTCAATCACTAATTCAAGTGGACTTCCTGCTAATCGATAATCTATTGAGGCACACACAAAACCACGTTTAGCTAAATCTGTTGCAAAATCTACCAGCTCTCCTGAGGTTCTTGAACCAGCCGTAAAGGATCCTCCGAAACAGAATATAACCACCGGTCGATCCGTAGCAGTGTCACCTACTGCCTGATAAATATCCATTTGTAAGGTCTGCGTATTTCCAAATACATTCACTGCACTACCGTAATCGACAGTAGACACATCAACTTGATTATATATTTCAGTTTGATAACGGCCTGCACACGTTTGCGCATAGGTGCTTATTAAAAAGAATGATAATAATAAGGTAAAAATTTGTTTCATAGCTGTTTCAATTTGTGTAAATATAGTTAAAAATCAGTAAATTAACTTCCAGAAATTTTAAAAAATAAGTACATTGAAATCAAAATAAACACCCTAATGAAAAAATTCTACTTTTTAATCATTTTAATTGCTTTTTCAATCCAATTAAATGCACAAACTTTTACTGATTCCTTTCAACATGATACTAGTATTAGAGAATATACTGTTCATGTTCCTGCAGCTTATAATGCCGCAAGTTCTGTTCCTTTACTAATTAGTTTACATGGACTTGGAGACAACATGGCTAATTTTAGCGGAGCTGGATTTCATGCTTTATCAGAAAGTGAGAATTTCATCGTAGTTACGCCTCAAGCTTTAAATTTTTCATTCTTAGGTTTTGCCATTGGTACATCTTGGAATTCTGGTGTTGGTGCAGAAGTATCTGTGCTTTCCGAAGCTATTTATCCTAATGAATATATTGATGATGTAGGATTTATTAGTGCCTTAATAGATAGTTTAAGTAGTCAATACAACATTGATCCAGATCGGATTTATGCTACAGGTTTTTCAATGGGTGGATTTATGAGTAATCGATTAGCCGTAGAGTTGAACGATAGAATAGCTGCTATTGCTTCTGTTTCTGGAACATTAGGTGATAATGTAAGCCGAAACAATAATCCTTGCCCTATTCCCGTAATGCATATTCACGGCACAGCGGATGCTACTATTGATTACCATGCTGACTACTCAACTGGTGGTGGATTGTACGTAATCGTTGGAGACTCCGTGAGTGGATTAATGAATTTTTGGAATGGGGTTAATCAAACTGATGCCACTCCTCTTCACAACCCTAATTACGCTTCAGTGGGTGGAATGCTTGTTGAAGAATTTATCTGGGAGAATGGAGTAGATAACTCAGTAGTAAGACATTTAAAAATAAATGGTGGCGACCACGTTTGGTTTTCAGGTCTTTATCCTAGCGAGATATGGGACTTTTTATCTGTGCATGAAAACAAGGCTATTTGTTTGCCCAATGCCGTTAAGGATAGAAATACTAGTGAATACTTTACTGTTTATCCAAACCCAAGTAATAACAAGATTCAAGTTATAGCAGAATCAGAAATTCAAGAACTCTTATTGCATAATGCCTTAGGAGAAAAAGTAATGGAAAGTACTCAAAGCGAATTAGACATTAGCAAATTAAGCAAGGGGGTCTATTATCTGTTTATCCAAACTACAGAATCTCGTTTAACAACTAAGATTACTAAAAAGTAAGGGGCAAGATTAACTTACTCCACTCCCATTATCCAAATCGTGTGGTGGAGAAACAAAATGTAGTTTTCCTTCTAAATCTTCTGCAAACAAGATCATCCCTTGTGATTCAATACCCCTCATTTTCCGAGGAGCGAGATTCACCAAAACTTGAACTTGCTTACCAATAATATCTTCAGCTTGAAAATGTTCAGCAATACCAGATACAAGCGTTCGCTTCTCAAAGCCCATATCAACCAGTATCTCTAACAATTTGTCCGCTTTTTTAACTTTTTTAGCTTCGATAATCGTGCCTATGCGAATATCCATTTTTCCAAAATCATCAAATTGAATTTCATCTTTCACGGGAGTATGTTTTTTAGTTGACAAGTTATTTTTGCAATTCTCTAATTTTTCCTTTTGCTTATTGACAAATTCTTCATCAATTTTTTCGAAAAGTAATTGAGCTTCACCTAGCTCATGTCCTTCGTTTACGATATTAAGACTTCCTATTTTGCTCCAAAGCGGGCCTTCTATATTTAGCATTCCGAATACTTTCTCTGCAGCATTAGGCATGAATGGTTGGGCCAGAATTCCTAGGTTAGCTACTATCTGGGTACAGGCATTCAGCACCGCTTTCGCCTCATCTTCATTTGTCTTTATGCTTTTCCAAGGCTCATAAGTAGTTAAAAACTTATTCGCATCTCTTGCAAGCAACATGAGCACGTCTAAGGCTTCTCTAAGCTTATATTGCTCAATAAGACCAGACATTTTTGTTCCAGCATCCTTTATTACCAAAAGAGCTTCACTTTCAACTTGCTCATACTCCTTATTTAAAGGGGGCACAAAGCCATTAAAGTATTTCTTATTGAGTACCATAATTCGATTCACAAAGTTTCCAAATGCTGCCACTAACTCACTGTTAACTCGCGTTTGAAAATCATTCCAAGTAAACTCGGAATCCTTCGTTTCCGGAATATTTGCACAAAGAACATATCTAAACTCATCTATTTTATCGGGATAGCTTTCTACAAATTCGTGAGCCCAAATTGCCCAATTTCTTGAAGTTGAAATTTTATCTCCTTCCAAATTCATAAACTCATTACCAGGAACATTGACAGGCAGGTTATATCCTCCTTTAGCATTTAGAATAGAAGGAAATATGATCGTATGAAAAACAATATTGTCTTTTCCTATAAAATGGATCAACGCTGTTTCTTCATCTTTCCAATAACTTTCCCAATTATCTATTTTTCCATCTAATGCTAATTGCTTGGTAGCAGAAATGTAGCCAATTGGAGCATCTAACCAAACATAAAGCTTCTTGTTTTCCGCACCTGGAACTTCGCTTGGAACCGAAACTCCCCATTCCAAATCTCTTGTAATAGCCCTTGGTTGTAGTCCATCATTCAGCCAGCTGCCCACTTGACCCATCACGTTCTTTTTCCACAAACTAGGATCATGATGAGCTTGTCCTTTATAGCTTCCATTATAAATCCATTCCTTCAACCATTCTTGATCTTTATCTAAAGGAAGGTACCAATGTTTGGTTTTCCTTAGTATAGGTGTTTTACCGCTTAATGCAGAAAGCGGATTGATTAAATCTAAAGAATTCAGCGTGCTTCCACAATTTTCGCATTGATCACCGTAAGCTTCTGGATGAGCACATTTCGGGCAAGTTCCTTTAATATATCTATCAGCTAAAAACTGATTATACTCTTCATCGTAAAATTGCGCTGTCTCTTTTTCATCGAAAACGCCTTTGTTGTATAAATCAAGAAAAAATTCTTGCGCTGTTTCATGATGCAATGGAGCTGACGTTCTATGAAAAATGTCAAATGATATGCCCAATTTATCAAAAGTGCTTTTCATCTGAGAATGATATTTATCTACAATCTCTTGAGGAGTAACCCCTTCTTGTTTTGCTCGAATAGTTATTGGTGCACCGTGCTCATCACTGCCGCAAATAAACACAACATCCTTTTGCAATAATCGGAGATATCTTACATAAATGTCGGCAGGTAAATAGGCTCCTGCTAAATGACCAATATGAATGGGACCATTTGCATAAGGCAGCGCTGCTGTTACTGTAAATCTTTTAGCGTTTTTCATTGGGCACAAAGGTAAATGTATTTTACCAAATCATAAGCCAGCTAGAGAACTATTATATCTTGCTTATACTTATTGTTTTACCACTTTGAAATTCACAAGAGTTTCATTGCTTCTAACTTGAATAAAATACAAGCCTGCAGCGACATCAAGCTTAAAGCTTTCTCTAAAAATTTGACCACTGTAAAGAGTTCCTTGGTGAACTATACCAAGAGCTTTACCAGAAAGAGAGAACACGCCAACTTCCACTTCTAAGTTTTGTGCTGCTTCCATTTCTAAGACAAAGTCTTCCTGAATCAAATTAGGAAAAAGATTTACTGAATTGAAATCCTCTCCAATATCCTGAATCGCTAAAATATTATTTAAACTAGCAAACAAGGTATCCTGCCCATTGAAAATGAAAGAACTAATTTGGCTATAATCCGGCAGAGTTGCTGGTGATAAATCCCATTGATTAAATATGTTCGAATTATACGGACTAATATTAATTGGTAGTAAATCTCCAATTTGGTAGATACCCATAAACGGTGAAGTAGTAATCACATCACTTCCGACTTCTAATTGAGCAGTTCCAGCTGGACGAGTGATTACCCATAAGGTATCTACTTCATCATAATTCGCAATTACGGTATCATTACCAATCACGTTAAAATCAACAATCGTCGCTTGATTAGATGGATTCAAGGTACTTTGATTCGTAGACCATTCTTTAAAGGTGAAATTTGGATTATTATTCGCCCCAACAATTACATTTGTTCCAGATTGATAACTTGGTGAAAAAGGGAAGGCCGCTTGATTAACCCCATCAATATCCAAATTACCTGCACCAACGGGATTAGTTAAAAAGGTAATTGTATAGTTAGGTATAACAGCAAAATTAACCATAACCGTGTCATCACTCAACCACGTTGTACTGATATTTGTACTTAAGTTATTTGGCAATGGGGTATTGGATTGAAAATCCCAATCTACAAAAAAGAACCCAGGGTTTACATTGACACTTAAAGTAGCAGCACTTCCATGAGCATAAAGCATAGTAAAAGGGAATCCTGGAATCGCCACACTATTTACATCTATAGATCCTGCCCCAGGAAGATTCGTTACGTAGGTAACTTCATAAGTTGGTATGGTATCAAAATTAATGAAAACGGTATCATTTGACGTCCATGTTACATCAATATTAGAAGATGTAGTATTTGGTGTAGGTGTATTATTTTGGAAATCCCAATCCGCGAATGTATAGCCCAAGTTAGCCGTTGCTTGTATACTTGAAGTGTCTCCCTGAATATGATATTCGGTATGTGGGAAAACATTAACATTAGTACCGTCAAGGTTTATAGTCCCCGCACCTGCAGGTTGTACAATATAGACCACGCTATCCGTCACAATTGCATTAAAATTAACAATTAAAGTATCCGTAGTATAAGTTAAAACGGTTGTAACTGCCGAAGTGTTATTAGGTAATGGATTGTGAATCTTCCAATCCCAATTGGCAAATGAATACCCTGCAGTTGCTATCGCTTCAAAATCTTGAACTACAGAATCTGAAAGACTTTGATAACAAGGAAAATTAGAGACATTTGTACTGCTTGTGATAATTGTTCCTGTTCCAGTCATATTTACAGTTCCAGAACCTGGTGGTTGCACCTCTACATAAATTCTATTTGAAGGTGTAAGGTTAACCGTTAAATCTTTTTTCAATTTCCAAACAATAATATCCTTCTTGTTATCGGTTCCGGTAGACGTAAAAGAATATCCATCAAAGTTTGCGGTTTCTTCAAAGAAACCAATTGCATAAACATTACTTCCACCATCTTCACAGATATCCCCCATTCTATCATCATCTGTTGGCCCTCCTCCTAATTTTGCCCATACCCAATCTCCAATTCCACTACCATCTAATTGCGCTACAAACGCATTAGATGTAGTATCTCCAACGGAAAGATCTATACTATTATTGAATTTCATAGAATCTCCACACATTCCCGAAAGAAATACTTGCATGTTATCATCTACTGACATTTGGTATGCCTTATCTGTTCCTTTAGATCGAGCTCTTTTTGCCCAAACCCAATCTCCATTCGTTGTTATTTTTGCAACAAAGACATCTCTCTTTTTTGCATGACTTAAAGTGTCTGTTCCATTGGAAGCATTAGCCCCAGAAAATACCATAGGATTTCTGTATTCGCCAGAGATATAAATATTGTCATGATTATCAATAGCTATTCCGTTCGCTCTATCGGTCTTATTTGAGCCTACATTTCGCGCCCATAACCAATTTCCGTCTTTGTCCATTTTAAATAAGAAAGCATCCCATTCGCCTTGACTAGTTAAACTTAATGGGCCATAATTTCCAGTATTTTGAAAACCACCCGTTACATAAACATTAGAAAAGTTATCTATAGCAATTCTACTATCTCTTGAACCTCTTTGATCTTTTATGCCATCATAATTATGAACCCAAAGCCAATTTCCATTGGGGTCTAATTTACCAACATAACCTTTTGGCTGGCAGTCTGCACCCCAAGTAGGGTTAGTAATTGTAAATGCATCAAAATCAGCACTCAATCCAGAATAAAACCCAGCAACATAAACAAAATCGTCCTCATCTACTACGACATCATAGGCGTGATCATCTGCATCATATATGGGGTAAGGACAATTGGCTCCCGATCCTGCACCTTCATCGGCACCAAAAGTCTTTAGCCAAACACAATTTCCATTTGGATCAATTTTGGTTAATATAGATCCATCATGACTATTTCCTCCAGACAAAGTGCAACCGCCAATATCAAAAGAAGACCAGGTTGTACCTGTTAGAAAAGAATAACCATCAGGTGTTACGAACATTCCCAATGCTCTATCGTCACAACAACCTCCAGATCCATTTCCACCTCTTATTGCCCAACTAACTGTTCCAAAAGAATCCAATTTAGCTAAATAGAATTCTTTATTGTTTGACCATGTACTTAATGGACTACAAGCTACATACACAGCATCAAAATTTGCTTGGTTGTTAAAAAAACCACTGATATATACAAAACCAGAGCTGTCTGTATCTATACTAATTCCTTTATCTGAGTTCGGGCCACCAAAAGATTTCACCCAATCAGTATTTTGTGCTTCAACATAAAAAGCCTTACCTAAAAGGAATAAAATAAAAAGTATAATTTTACGCATGTATATTAATTTCAGCTAAATATAATGAAATTTTAACAAAGCCATGAGTATCTTACAAAATCCACCATCTCTCCAAAAAGGCGATAAAGTAGCCATTTTAAGTACAGCCAGAAAGATATCCTTAGAAGATATAGAATGGGCGAAGGCCAACATTGAATCATGGGGATACCAGGTTGTGCTTGGAAAGACTATAGGATTGAGCCATGAACAATACGCTGGGAATGAGGAAGAACGAGCAAAGGACTTTCAGGAGATGCTGGATCGCGATGATATTAAAGCCATCATTTGCGCCAGGGGAGGCTATGGTACTGTTCGCATTATGGATTTACTTGATTTCACTCATTTCACCAATCATTCAAAATGGATTATTGGCTATAGTGATGTGACCATTTTACATGCGCACATTAATAATTATTTAGGCATTCAAACTTTGCATGCCAGCATGCCTATCAATTTTAAAAACAATTCTAAAGAGAGTCTTGACTCTATCCAATCTACCTTGAAGGGAGAAAAGAGTACCACGACTTTTCCTGCTCACCCGCTCAATCGTATAGGAGAAGTCGAAGGGCAAGTTATTGGAGGAAATTTATCCATTTTATATAGTATTATCGGGACGAAATCAGGATTTAACCCAGATCACAAAATACTATTTATTGAAGATTTAGATGAATACTTATACCACCTTGATCGAATGATGATAGCCTTAAAAAGAGCAGGCAAATTAGATAATTTGAAAGCACTTATTGTAGGTGGGATGACAAAAATGAAAGATAACACTATTCCATTTGGTAAAAGTGCTGAGGAGATTATTCTAGAGCATTGCTCAGGCTGCGACTACCCTATCTGCTTTAGAGCACCTTTTGGTCATTTGGAAGACAATAGAGCACTTTGTTTGGGAGCGAATTATACACTTAATGTGCGTGCTGAAAAAGTAGTGCTTAAGGCCTTATAGTTTAAGCAATCCTCATCGATCTGTCTCCTATATCTAACTCAGATTGATTTAGTAGGAAAGCATGAAATGCGTTAACAGCATCACCACTTTTCCAAATACTTCCTTGTAGTACAATACCTTTGAATCCTAATGAGTTCATCCTAGATTGATTTTTAAAATCAATACCTCCGAAGGCAAATACTTTTTTAGTCGTATTAGAGATTGCGCTTTTAACTTCAAATGCATCAAAATTAGTAAGTGAATTTTGCTCACTAAACTTTTTATACATTGGACCTACAAAGACCAAATCAAATCCAGTATCTAAACTTTCTACATTCTTGACATCGCAGATAGTTGTAGATAATTGAAAATTCTTTTTACCTAGATATTTAATTTTTCTAAAAGAACCGATTAACCCATTGAAAAAATTTTCTGGAAGATGCAAGCCCTTCAATCCAAATTTATTCATAAGGTCAAATTGTTGATGAAGAACTATTTTCGAATGGTATTCTTTTTGAACTCCTGATAGAAGAGAGAATAAATCGTCTTTTGAAAAACCCTGCTTACGGATATGTAATTCTTCTAAGCCAATATCAAAGAGTTGATTAATTTTATTTGCTTCATTCTTAACTGCATAAGGTAAGGTGTAAACTACAATTTTCATTATCTTTAGGTCTTCGTGGTTATAGCAATAATGGCAAATTGAATGCCAAAATTTATTTTAAAAAATTTAATTCTTCCCTATTTACTTATTGATTGAAATATTGGGTCTCCTATTTGGTGTTTTATACATCATCAGCATGGTAAAAGAAAAATGGTATGCTTGGCCATTCGGATTACTTGCTGTGGGCATGTATGGGTTCTCCTGTTATCAATCAAATTTGTTTGGAGAACTATTCCTCCAATTGGTGTACGCAATATTAACACTATATGGCTGGCTGAAATGGCAAAAAAACTCACATAACAACTTCACTATCACGAAACTGTCTAACTTTCAATACACAATAGCAATAAGCAGTGCTATAAGCATTAGTCTTTTAAGCTATGTGGCGTTATCCATGATCAACAGCTCACTTCCCGTATTAGATGCGATTACTAACGGATTCGCCATTGTAGCCACCTTTTTAGCGGCTCGCAAAAAGATAGATAATTGGTTGTTTTGGATTCCGATTAATGCAGTCACTATTTTTATGATGCTTCTTAAAGGAATGCCTTTCTATGCGTTACTCTATTTATGCTATGGGGTATTTGCAATTATAGGATACTATCAATGGTATGCTTCTCTCAAAAAAACCCAAGCTTAAATCACATGAGCGCTCATTGGAGGAACAAAGGCTTAAAAATAGGGGTAACAGGACCTGAGAGTTGTGGGAAAAGTTCTATAGTTGGCGAGCTACATCGTCATTTCAAAATGAATAAAATAGATGAATACGCAAGGACGTACTTCGATACTTCCCCTTTAAATCATGAGCTAAATACTATACTTCATATTGCAAAAAGTCAAATTGATTTAGAAATGAGGCAAATGGATACAGGAGAAACTTTCCTATGCGATTCTGACTTAATCAATATCCAAATATGGTTAAGCTATTATGATTTTGATATTCCACGTTTTATCGAACAACACCTTAAAGACAAGCCATACGACTTCAGCATTTTACTTTATCCAAATGTAGCCTGGGTTGATGATGGCCTAAGGTCGAACCCCGATGACCGAATAGCGCTCTTTCAACAATATGAAAGTGCATTAAAGAAGTACGAAATCCCTTATGTGATTATTAAGGATTTAGATGAAGCAAGAACTCAAAGCGCTATTGATTCGCTTCAAGATTTCCTATCTAAGGCTTAAGTCTTTGACTAGTTCGAGGAAAAGGAACCGCTTCACGGATATGCTTCAACTTACAAATCCACGTAATTAAGCGTTCTAGTCCCAAGCCAAATCCAGCATGAGGAACTGATCCAAAGCGTCGCAAATCAAGATACCATTCGTAGTCTTCTTGATTAAGCTCTTCTTCTTGAATTTGTTCTATCAAAAAATCAAGGTCAGTTTCCCGCTCGCTTCCGCCAACGATTTCCCCATAACCTTCAGGTGCTAATACATCCACCCCTTTTACATAGTCCAAGTTACCTTCTACTCTCTTCATGTAGAAAGCCTTAATTTTTCGAGGCCAATTGTATACCATAATTGGGCAACCAAACAAACGAGTTAAAACCGTTTCATCCGAACCTCCTAAATCACCCCCGTGTTCAAAGTTCTTAGCTGAAATTATCCATTGTGGAATATTTCGTTCATCTTCTTCTAAGTCTTTTAAAGTTGACTTCAACTGTGCTACTTTATTTCGATTAAAATTTTTAATCCCTTTCTTACTTACATTATCATTAACAATAGCTTCTCTTTCCTCAATTTCCGCATTGGTTTCTAGGATAAGTTTAAGCGTGTTTGCCAAATCATCTTCCAACATTTGGATGGCATTTATTCCATTAACATCTTTTCTACCGGTTAATAGTTCAATTGCTTCATCATAAGTAATACGAGGGAATTTCCGATTCACACTTTTCAGTACTTCGATATCTCTATCCAATATTTCCAATTCAGATTGACAACGATCAATAACTTCATTAATCACCGCTCGAAGCATTTCTTCAATCAGGTCCATATCCATGTCTAAATCATAAAAAGCCATTTCCGGCTCAATCATCCAAAACTCAGTAAGGTGTCTTCTTGTTTTTGATTTCTCAGCTCTAAAAGTTGGACCAAAGGTGTAAATCTTTCCTTGTGCCATAGCCATGGCTTCACCATACAACTGACCAGTTTGAGCCAAATATGCTTCTTGACCAAAGTAGTCTGTTTTAAACAAATCTGTTGATCCTTCTGCTGCACTACTTGTAAATATCGGAGAATCCATTAAAGAAAAATCTTTCTCTTGGAAAAAATTATGAATAGCATAAATAGTTGCGTTACGCACTTTCATAATCGCCCATTGACGCTTAGATCTCAACCAAAGGTGTCTGCGTTCTAATAGAAAATCGACACCATGTTCTTTAGGGCTTATAGGATAATCTTCTGCAACATCGATTATTTCAAAGCCAGTAGCTTGTAATTCAAAACCTCCCAACTGTTTCTCATCTTGCACTACTTCACCTACAATGGCCACTGAACTTTCTTGACTCATCGTCTTGGTGCTTTCAAAAATATCTGGCATTTTATCTTCAGCAATTACGCATTGACAGAAAGCTGAGCCATCTCGTAAGGTAACGAATGCAATACCTTTACTATCTCTACGGTTGGCTACCCACCCCTTTAAGGTAATGGTTTGCCCTACGTATTTTGACATTTCATTGATATATATCCAATTCATGATGCTTCCTTTAAATAAGCGCTAAAGTTAGGATTTTCATTCTTTATTTTATGTATTCAACCATTCAAATTAATGGCTTTGCAGAAAGAAAAGTCAAAGGAGAAAGAAATTGATTCATTGCCTATTTTTTTTATTAATTTTGAGAGCGGAAATTCACAACACATATATGCTAAACCTACGCTTATCTCAAAAGCTTCATCAAAAACTTAGCCCTCAACAAATTCAGTTAATGAAATTGTTGCAGATTCCAACTGCGAACTTAGAACAACGCATTGAAGAAGAGCTAGAAGCAAATCCAGCATTAGAAGAAGGTGATGCTATTGACAATGTTCTTGATGATCTAGACAAAGAGATGGATGAGGATAAACCTGAAAAAGAAGAGGATACGGATTTAGAAGATCTTGGAGTAGAAGATTATTTTGACGAGGATGGAGAATACCCTGATTACAAGACCAACGACCAAAGTTATGACAACAGGGATGATGATAACAAGACAATCCCCATTACTGTAGGTATCACATTCCATGAATTTCTTTTAAAGCAATTGGGCATTAAAAAACTTCAAGGTGATGATTATGTAATTGGTTCTCAAGTAGTAGGAAGCATAGACGATGACGGTTATTTAAGAAGAGAGTTAATTAATATCGTTGATGATTTAGCTTTTTCTCAAAACATCATTGCTACTGAGGAAAAAGTGGAAGAATTACTTGAATTGGTTCAAACCTTCGACCCTCCTGGTATAGGAGCTAGAGAGCTTCAAGAGTGTTTGCTCATTCAACTAAAAAGAAAGTCTACTAACCCGCTTGTTAAAACAGCAATAATATTATTAGAGAATCACTTCGAGCATTTTTCAAAAAAGCATTATACTAAATTAGAAAGTGCGCTTGGATTAAGTTCTGAAGATTTAAAAAGTGTAATAGATGAAATACTTAAGCTAAATCCGAAACCGGGTAGTAGTTATTCTGGAGGAAACAATGCTAGAGTACATCAGTACATCATACCTGACTTTACGGTAAAGAATGAAAACGGTGAGTTGGAGTTACTTTTAAACATGAGGAATGCCCCTGACCTTAAGGTGAGCAAATCTTTTAAGGAAATGTATTCTTCTTATAAGGAAAGTAAGGAAAAGAATAGTGATAAGAAAAATGCCATCATCTTTATTAAACAAAAGATGGATGCTGCAAAATGGTTTATCGATGCGATTAAGCAAAGACAACAGACCATGATGTTATGTATGCGCGCTATCTTAGATTATCAAAAAGAGTTTTTCCTTACTGGAGATGAGATGAATCTTAGGCCAATGATCTTAAAGGACATTGCCGAGCTTATAGATTTGGATATTTCCACAGTGTCTAGAGTGGCGAATTCAAAATATGTTCAAACTGAATTTGGTACTATCCTCTTAAAATTCTTCTTTAGTGAGTCCATGCAAAATAGTGATGGCGATGAAGTTTCTACAAGAGAGATTAAGGCTATTCTTCAAGTAATTATCAAAGAAGAAAATAAGAAAAAACCGTATTCAGATCAGAAATTAATGGAATTATTGAAAGAGAAAGGTTACGAAATTGCAAGAAGAACTGTAGCCAAGTATCGTGAACAATTAAGTATTCCCGTTGCTCGATTAAGAAAAGAACTTTAAGCTATGCACCCAAAATTAGCCAAACTAATATCCTACATTTTACACCCAATTTTAATGCCATTCTACATGGCTGTAATCATTGTCTTTGCTCACCCGCAACAGTTCACAGATACCTCGGTAATTCACAACGAGGTTAGACTGATGTATTTCGGAGCCTTAACGGTCTTCTTCCCTTTGTTTTCCTTATTCTTAATGCGGAAGTTAGATGTGATTTCTTCCTTTGAAATGGAGGATAGTAAAGAACGCTTTATCCCGCTTATTGCATTAGCTACTTTCTGGCTTTGGACCTATTTCATGTTTAAAGAACAAGGTATGTATCGCACATCAAGCTATTATCCTTTGGGCTTAATGATGCTAGGCACTTTGTACTCTTTGTTTATACTGTTCCCTCTAAATTTTGTAAGCAATATTTCATGGCACATAGTTGGTGCTGGTGCTTTAATAAGCATGGTGATTAACATTATGCAAACTAGTCAGTACAACTTAGTTTTCGTCCTCTTAGCTACTATCATATTGGTTGGCCTACTTGCCAGTGCTCGTTTAAGCATGAACTTAGTTAACAAGAACGGATTAATGATTGGTTTTCTAATCGGCTTCTTTGGTCAGTTTCTAGCGTTTCAAGTTTGGGGGAAGTTGATTCTAGGTGCCTAAACTGTGATGAGGTTAAAGCCTAGAAGCTTTCTAATACTTTAAATTCTGTACGTCTATTTTTCTGACGACCTACTTCGTTATCAGAACCATCTTCATTTTCATTAGGCGCTACAGGAGAACTTTCTCCATACCCTTTGGCAGATACTCTGTCTTTCGAGATGCCTTTGCTTATCATATGATTCACACCACTTTGAGCTCTAGCTTGAGAAAGCTTTAAGTTACTCGCATCAGACCCGATAGCATCAGTATGTGAACCTAATTCAATAACGATACTTGGATTCTCTTGAAGAAGGGCAATCAGCTCATCCAATACTACTTTAGATTCATCTCTTAAACTAGATTTTCCAAAATCGTAAAGAATATTAGCTAGCTCGTAGCTTTTACCTACTTCAATAGCTGAAAGAAGTGCGGTAACATCTAAGAATTCTTTTTCATCTGGAATACCGCTGGTTAACACCGGAATAGAACGTTTAAAGTATCCATCTTTTGTTACTTCGATAAGATATTCTTTTTCGATATCTAGATTAAATGAAAAGTCAGTTACCCCAAAGCCCATTTTCTTGGTTGAGATTGTTCTTTTTTCTTCATTAGGGCCAATTTCAAACAAGGTTAAAATTGCGTTATCTAATTTATTCGTTTTCAATGAATCCTTATCATCATATAAACTACCTAAAGCATCTATTTGAGTTTTTCTGACACCTAAATTTCTACTCAAAGTATCTTCATAAGGGATATCCATAGTAGAAACATATTCAAAAGAAGAGGTGAATCCTAGCTTAACTACTTCTACTTTATATTCTTTGTCAGGCTTCAAATTAAAGTAGTAATCTTCCTTAACATCAATCAACTCTTCAACCATAACCTCATTGCCATAAGCATCCGTAGTGTACAAACGAACTCTAGCTCCTTCTAAGGGAACATTGCCGTTTTCATCTTCTTTAAATACAAACCCTTCTAGACCGTATTTAAAATCTTCAAAGTAGAAGATGTCATCACCTGTATATCTATTTCTAATTTTAGAAGTTCCTTCTCTATTAGAAACTAAGAATCCACTTGTCTTACCAGGCTCTTTTATATAATACAAATCATCTGCAGGTGAATTAATAGGTAAGCCCACATTTTCTGGTTCAAGCCATCCTAAAGCTTCATCTTCATAACTTACGAAAACATCAAAACCACCTCTACTTGGGTGACCATTACTACTGAAATAGAACAGATTTTCTGTATTATCATAATAAGGAGTCATTTCGTCTTGTGGAGTATTGATAGTTCCGCCTAATAATCGCGGACCTTTAAAGTCCCCTCGAGCGGTGCGAATAAAATACCAAACATCCATTCCGCCTTTTCCTTTTTCACGATCACTTACGAAATAAACAATGTCCATTCCATCACCGCTTGTTCTTACCGCTGGCTGAGTAGAAGTATACTTTGGACTATTTATAGACTCGTTGAGTGCAAAAGGTTCCTGCCATCTGTCTTTTTTCTTTTCAGACATATATAGGTTACAGATAATTTCATCTACTTCATTATTAAAACATTTACAGAAATACATGCGATTTCCATCCTCTGACAACGCTGAATTTCCAGTTCCAAATTTTTCATCTTGAAACATAGCTGGAAGCTTCTGCCCTTTTTGCCAAACACCATCTACTTTCTTAGACTGATATAAATTGTATTGAGGTATATCTTTTTTGTTCTTGATAAAAATTAACTGATCTTCTTGCAAAGAAGTATAGTATATAGTAGAATCATTGATAGGCATTGGAGCCGCATCTTCGTAGCCTGTATTAATAGCATCGCCTAAAGATTTGATTTTCACTTTTTTCGTATCGGGATTTGCTATTGCCCATTCCGCACCAGCAATTTCGTTTGAAGCAACCTTCATCCAATCTTCCTTATCTGGCATCGAATATTTGCCTTTAAACTCTTTTAGTCTTTTAATCGCTCCTTCAGAATCGCCATTTTGTTTGAGCGCAACTCCGTAATAGTAATTAGCTAATCCAAAGATTTCATTGTTTTCTTTTTCTATTCGTTTTATTTTTGCTTTAGGATCGATAGGATGATTATCAAATCCGCTAAAGTATTTGACCGCATTCTCGTAATCATGCGCTTTCAATGTAGACATTGCCAACCAATATTTTGCATATCGCTTATCTGGTTTTACTCTAACTACTTCTTTGTAGTACTCTGCAGCTGAATAGTAATGACTCTGAGCGTATAACAAATCTGCAATTTTGAGCTCATGTCTTGGTTTAATGGCTTTTTCTTTATCTATTTGAGCATAAATCGAAGTAGTCATTAAAACAATTGAACATAAGATTCCAATTAATTTTTTCATGAATAGGGTTTAAGGGAGTTAGTGGTTTAGAATCTTCTTGCTGGTAAGGATTTATTCGCTTTATAACTTCGAATACTCTCACCCACATAAACAATAGATACTTCAAAAGCACCCTTCAAGTTTGAAGAATTTTTCAAATTAGAAAGGTTAACATCGTATGAAACCCCAAGTCTTAAGTTTCTGAACTCAACAGATGATAAAACCACCACTGCATCGCCATTCACTGGACTCACTCTATATCTAGCTCCTAAATGAATACTAGAGTTAGTTCTGAAACCTGAATTAAAATAGTAGCCCAATGAACTACCTGCAAGAATCATTTGATTCTCGCCTTGCTTTTGATAAAGTATATCTGGAGCTAAAGCTAACTTTTCAGTAAGGAAAACCTCAAAGCCTAAGTCACCCAAATATCTTCTGTGTAAAAAAATGTTATCATTTTCACTAATAAACCATTGGTTAGGTTGACTCATGTGGAAGGTAGAAAATCCACCTTGCATTTTAAAACGCTCACTAAACTGCGACTTCCAATACAATCCGAAATTGTAATCAAAGTAGTAGAATGAACCTCTGTCAAAATTATTTACATCAAATTCAGAACTAATGCCTGAACCACTATGATTAATTACATCAAATTGATCATAAAAAACGTAACTATCTCTATCAATGCTACGCTGAACATAGGCCACTTGACCCCCTAATGAAATTCGATGATTACCTAACTTACCTAAGCCCTTGTGATAGGCTAAAGAAAGCCCAATATTTGTAGTTACTAAACTCGCCTCACCCATTCTATCATTGGTGAACATCAGCCCTAATCCTAGCTTATCTTTTTTTAATTGTCCTTCAAACAAAGGCAAATCAATCGCGGCTCCAGGAGTTACAAATGCATTTTTATTCAAAAATGAACTCCATTGATTACGATAGATAACAGCAACACGATAAGAACCATCAAAATTACCCGTAAGTGCGGGGTTTAATGCTTGTGCAAAAGTGTAATATTGAGAAAAATGTACATCTTGAGCAAAACTCACTTCCACCATACAGGAGAAAAAGAAAAAAAGAAAGCCTAGGTAATTTTTTTTCATAGTTTAGGGTTTAGCTTAGTAGTTAGAATTTAAAGATATAAATTTACGATTTAAAATTACCAAAACAACCTAAATTTATTCTATGAATAAGCACTTTGAAAATTTAAAAACATATACTGATAAAATTGCCGATATAAAACACGCTATTTCCTTATTAAATTGGGACCAAGAAACCTATATGCCATCTAAAGGTCAAAGCTTCCGAGCACAACAAATTGCAACCCTTAGTGGAATGGCTCATGAAATAGCTACTTCCGAAGCTTATGAAGCTAGTATTTTAAGCTTAAACGAAGACGCATCTCTTTCTGAAATAGAAGCTAGAAATGTTCAGTTGTTAAAGCGTGATTTAGAGAAGGCAAAAAAACTACCAGCAAGCTTCGTTGTTCGCTTATCTCAAGCTAGTTCTAAAGCTTTTCATTCTTGGATTTCTGCTCGGAAGAAAAATGATTTCACCATTTTCCAACCTGCCCTAAAAGAAATGGTTGCCATTCAACAAGAAAAGGCTGAAATTTATGGTTATCAAGACCACATCTACGATGCTTTAATGGATGATTATGAACCAAAAGCAAGCGTACAAGAGATTGACACGCTGTTTAAAGATGTAAAGAGTCAGCTCAGTCCTCTCTTAGCCAAAATTGCTGATGCTCCGCAAGTGGAAGACGGCTTTATGTATAAGCCATATGGTAAGGACCAACAATGGAAATATGGAATGGACATATTAGCGCAGTTGGGCTACGACTTAGAAGCAGGAAGACAAGACCTATCAGAGCATCCTTTCTCCACTTCATTTAGCCCTAATGATGTAAGAGTTACCACAAGGGTAAATGAAAACAACCTATATGACATGTTGTGGAGTTGTATTCATGAATGTGGTCATGCCCTATATGAACAAGGATTAAAGCCAGAACAGTACGGTTTACCTTGTGGTGAAGCAGTTTCTTTAGGCATACATGAAAGCCAATCTAGGTTCTATGAAAATAACATCGGCAGAAGCCGAGAGTTTTGGTCGCACAACTATGCAAGTTTACAACAGTCATTTCCAAGCCAGTTAGGGGGTGTAGAACTCAATGATTTTTATCGAGCAGTGAATATCGTAAAACCTTCATTGATCAGAACAGACGCTGATGAATTGAGCTACCATTTCCATATCATGATTCGCTACGAAATAGAGAAGCAACTGATTGAAGGAAGCTTAGCAGTTTCTGATGTAAAAGAGGCGTGGAACAATGCTTATCGCACATATCTAAACATAGAAGTACCTTCAGATAATGAAGGCGTACTGCAAGATGTGCACTGGAGTCATGGAGGATTCGGCTACTTCCCTACTTACTCTTTAGGAAGTTTTTATGCGGCTCAATTCGAAGCTAAAATGCTCAAAGATATTCCTCAAATGAGAGCAGACATTGCTAAAGGAGAATTCACTAAAACTCTTTCTTGGTTAAGAGAAAATATTCATCAACACGGCCGACGCTATAGTTCTCAAGAGCTGTGCAGCAAAGCCACGGGTGAAGAACTTAAGTTTGAGTACTTTATGGATTACGCCAAGAAAAAATATGGTGAAATCTACGGCATATAAAAATTCGAAAACTGAGATTTTTAAAAACCCACTTAAACCCTTTTCTTGGTTGAGTTTCAGGAAGGTTAGGAACCTTACCTTTTCACATCAGGTCAGCAATGGCCTGATCGACCTTATTAAAGGTGAATTTAAAGCCTGTTGATTCAATTTTTTCAGCACTACAATGCTGGCTTAAAAATAAAACCGCGCTCATTTCTCCGAGCATCAATTCCAGGCCAAATTTTGGCGCAGGCAAAGTCAATACTCCTTTAATTTTGGCTATAGTTTTTGCTAATTTTAGTTGCGTTACTGGTTGTGGTGCAACTGCATTAAAGATTCCTGATATTTTTGGATTTTCAATGGCGTGAACAAACATATTGGCCAGGTCATCAATGTGAATCCAAGAATAGACTTGCTTGCCGTTACCCAAAACACCTACAAAGAATGGAAGTGTCTTAGTCATTTCCGGTAAGGCCCCTCCTTCTTCGGCCAACACAATTCCAATTCTAAATACTACTTTATTTATAGAAGCTGGTGTACGTTCATAACTGTCTTCCCACACCTTACATACCCGTGATAGGAAATCATTACCCGGCTCTTTGGTTTCATCAAGAACTCCGTTTTGTTTACCATAGTACCCAATAGCTGAAGCACCAATAAACTGTTTGATTTGATGATTTGCAGCATTTAAATATTGCATCAGTAGCTGCGAAGATTCCACCCTACTGTCAATTATCTCTTTTTTACGTGCATTTGTCCACCGCTTGTCTGCAATCCCAGCTCCAGCTAAATGAATAAGTGTATCCACTTTATCAAATGCAGCTTCATCAATCAATTGCAATTTAGGATTCCAATGAAACACTTCAACGCCTTTTCTTTTGTAGTTCTTTCTAGTACTAAGATGCGCTACTTCAATTCCCTTGTCCAAAAGCAATTCAGTAATCTTACTCCCTAACAATCCACTTCCCCCTGAAATCAAGACTTTACCCATTCTTCAATTTATATTTACAATACCTTTAGATGTCTTACCTTTATAAACTATACAAACCTATTAAAGTTTAACTATGAAGAACGTATTTTTCTTATTTCTAATTCTAAGTATTTTTTCATGCACCTCTTCAGAGACGACAAATAGTGACCTCAACTTAGCAGAGCTTCCATATAGCGGAAGTAAAAACACCAATGAGCTAATCGTTCACGAACTTAGCGATCCAGACAAGTTAAACCCGCTTACCTCACAGGGTGCCGGAAGTTCTTATGTAGAGCACAATCTTTTTATGTATCTATTAGATGTAGACAAAGATAAACTTGAAGTTATTCCTTGGTTAGCAAAAGAAAGACCCACAATTACCAATTTAGAAGAAGGTCCTTACAAGCTAAGAATTGACTACGAAATTAGACCAGAGGCCGTTTGGGATAATGGCACTCCTGTTACTGCTTATGATGTAGATTTTAGCTTCAAAACGACTAAGAATCCACATGTAGATGCTGAACATCAGCGTCCTTATATTGATTTTGTAGCGGACATAGTTATCGACGAAGAAAACCCTAAAAAATTCACCTTTTTCACTAACGAGGTACATTATGCAGCGGAATTTTCTAGTGGAGGAGTGAATTACATTATTCCAGAATACATTTATGACCCTGATCAATTAATGAGGAATTTCACTTTAAAGCAGTTAAGTGATAAAGAATTGCTTACTCAAAGTAGAGAAGATTTAAATCTTATAAAATTTGCTGAATCTTTCAATGGAGAAAAATTTCAACGAGAACCAGGTTTTGTTGTTGGTTGTGGTCCTTATAGTTTTGAAGAATGGACAACTGGCCAGCGGATTGTGTTAAAAAAGAAAGAGAATTGGTGGGGTAACGCACTTGCTGGAACGAAAAGTTTTGAGAATCATCCGGATAAGATTGTTTATGAAATAATTAACGACAAAATAACCGCTACTACTGCTATGAAGGATGAGCAAATTGATTTGATGCGGGGAGTTTCTCCATTTGATTTTAAGGATCTAAGCACCAATGAAGCGTTTAACAGCAAGCATTTTATGTTTAACCCCGATTTTCTTTCTTACACTTATATTGGCTTAAACATGAGACATCCAATTTTAAAAGAAAAAGAAGTTCGTCAAGCGCTAGCTCACTGCGTAAATGTTCCGCAAATCATTGACATTATCATGTATGGGTATGCAAAACCCATTGCTAGTTTCGTTCATCCAAGTAAGGCTCATTACAATGAAGAATTAAGCCCCTATGATTTCAATTTAAATAAAGCCAAGGAATTGCTTACCTCCGCTGGCTGGGTAGATAGCGATAATGATGGTGTTTTAGACAAAGAAATTGACGGGGTTAATACAGCGCTCAAACTAACCATCAAGTTTAATTCGGGTAATGACAGTCGCGAAAAAGTATGCTTATTCTTAAAGGAGAATACTAAAAAAGTGGGTATTGAGCTAGAAATTCTGGTAAAAGAATGGACCGTTTACCTTGATGAATGCAAAAATCATGATTTTGATATGTATGTATTAGGATGGGTACAAGAGGCTATTCTTGACGACCCTAAACAACTATTTCACACAGATTCTTACAACGGGGGGAGTAACTACCCTGGTTTTGGAGATGCCTACTCCGATATTTTAATAGATAACTTGCGTAAGGAAATGGATGATGAGAAAAGAACTGAAATGTTTAAAGAGCTGCAAGCTATCGTGCATGATGAGGTTCCATACATATTACTATACACTCCCGATAATTTGGTAATGGTCAATAAGCGTTTTGGGAATGCGAAACCCTACCTTGCTCGACCGGGTTATGAAGAGCGCGAGCTTATTCTTGAAAGCTATAAAGGAGTGGCGCAATAGGCTTCACTTACTGAGCTCGTTTTAATTTGAGTGAAGTTCTTTACATTAATTGAAATTTTGCTAATTTAGCGCAGCTAACAATTTTACAAATAAAACCAACACAATGATAAACGCAAAAAACTTGTTCAAATTAATCATGCTTCTTCCTTTAGCGGCATTTTTTACCTGCTGCACTGGTGATTCCGACGGAGGGAAAAATGATGGTGTAGTGATCAGTAAAAAAGCAGGGAAAAATGAAGTATACGTTCATTTGAGTTCAGATTTAGATAAAATAAATCCGATAATTTCAACAAGTGCGAATGCGAGTTTAGTTGAACGTTTTTTATTTTATAATCTCTTAGAATCAGATCCTTCAACACTTGAACTAACACATGTTGTAGCAACAGGAAGACCTTCAATAGAAGAAATCGAAACGGAAGCTTTTGGCGAAAGCATTAAGGGTTTGGCTATCACCTATGAAATTAGACCTGAAGCAGTTTGGGATGATGGAACACCAGTTACTGCAAAAGATTATGAGTTTGCTTTGAAGGTGATTAAAAATCCAAAAGTAGATTGCGAGAGTTTACGTCCGTACTTTGAGTTTATATTCGATATGGAAATTGATCCAAATAATCCAAAAAAATTCACCGTATTCACTCAAGACAAATACATTTTATCCGAATCAGTTAGTTCGGGTTATTTATATCCTAAGCATATTTATGATGCTGAGGGTTTAATGGATAATTATTCAGTTTATGAATTAAGCAATCCAGCTAATTTAGCTGATTTATCTGGTGATTTGAATATTATCACGTTTGCAGAACAGTTCAATGGAGAGAAATACTCAAGAGATCCAGAATTTGTGGTAGGTTGTGGACCATATCGTTTGAAAGAGTGGTCTACTGGTCAGCGTGTAATATTAGAGAAAAAAGAAAACTGGTGGGGTGAAGCTTTTGTTGGTAAAGAAACTCGATTTGACAACTACCCAGATAAAATTGTTTATGAAATAATCGTTGATAACACGACTGCTGTTACCGCGATGAAGGACGAAAGCATTGATGTAATGGGCGGTATTCCTTCTAAGGATTATGTAGACCTAAAAGAAAATGAGAACTTTAAAGCCTTATTCAATCTTCACGAACCTATTGCACCTTCATATAGTTACATAGGCCTCAACAACAAGAGTCCAAAATTGGAAGATAAAAGAGTTCGACAGGCCTTGTCAATGGCACTAGATTATGAGACCATTAATAAAGTGATTAACTATAATTTAGCCGAGCGTACTGTAGGTCCAGTTCACCCAAATAAAACTTATTACAACAAAGACATTGCGTTGTATCCTTATGATTTGAATGCGGCCAAAGTGCTTTTAGACGAGTCTGGATGGTTAGATAAAGATGGGAATGGAGTAAGAGAGAAATTTATTGATGGCGAAACCATCGAATTAAACCTAGAGTTTTTATTGGTTGCTGGGAGTGAATCTGCTGAGAACATTGCATTAATGTTGAAAAACAACATGGCCAAAGTGGGCGTAAATATTGAGATTGTACAGAAAGAATGGACCGTATTCCTAGAGCAAGTAAAATCACATGATTTTGAAATGAATACAATGGGTTGGGTAATGGGTCCGGATTTATCAGACTTTAAACAAATATGGCATACGGATTCCTACAATGGAGGAAGCAACTATATTGGTTTTGGAAATACCTATACAGATGATTTAATTGACAAGATTCGATACGAATTGGATGAGGAAAAGAGAAACGCTATGTATCTAGAGTTTCAAGAAATCCTGCATGAGGAGGCCCCATATATCTTCATGTTTACAGGGAAAAATAAGATGGCATTTCACGGAAGATTTGATAACGCTAATGGATACCTACTGCGTCCCGGTCATTTTGAAAATGAGTTTAAGTTAAACCCTAATTTTGGAGCTGCGGCTACTAAATAATTGTAGAAACCTATGTTTAAATACATTCTAACCCGGATCTTATACTTTATTCCCACCTTACTTATTATTACCCTATTGACCTTTTTATTAAGTCAAGCTGCTCCAGGTGATCCTGTAGAAACTAGACTTTCTGGTGGTCAAGGTGCTCAAGGTGGAGGCATGTCAGAGAAGCAAGCTGGAGAGCAAGCCTATATTGACATGAGTAAAAAACTAGGATTGGATTTGCCTCCATTCTATTTCTCACTAGCTTCAGTTGCAGAGCCGAAAGATTTATATAAAATTTTTCGTAAAAAGGAAAGAGAGAATCTAGCTAGGTTCATAAATGAGTACGGGAATTGGGATAAAATTGAGCCTTATTATGAATCAATAAAAGCTTTTGAAGTTTCGCTTTATGATATTGAAAGAGATTCTAATACCTACACAAATCTTAAGGTTTTAAAAGAAGGTATCAATACTCTTTTAGTTAATTATGAAGACGTTAAGCTTACTATTGAACTAGAGAAGATGGCTGTTGCCATTTCAACTATCAGCAAGCTTCGGATTGATAGTAACACTGTTATTGAAAAAAAATATTTTGAAAACTCAATTCCAGCATTCCAAGCTATTCAAGCTAATTATACCTCTATCAAAGAAAATGCTACTACTTGGAAAACAAAAGTTCCAATTATTAAATGGATAGGAGCAGGCAATCAATATCACGTTTGGTTGTTTGGGAATAAACCTTGGTTTGGCAAAACGGAAGACCCTAGTTTAATAGGTGGATTTATTAGAGGAGACTTTGGAGAGTCTTATTTAGACGGAAGACCAGTTTCATCTATTATTAAGGATGCATTACCAATCACGATGGGATTAAATTTAATCTCTGTACTAATCGCCTATTCTCTTTCTGTCTGGCTGGGGGTATTCTTATCTCAGCGGAAGGATACAAGATTAGATCGAGTAGTTTCAATTATTTTGTTCGTTTTATACTCTTTACCTGGATTCTGGGTAGCCACCATTTTTATCGTTTATTTGACTACAAATGAATATGGTATGGATTGGTTTCCCACTTATGGATTATTCTCAAATGACTTGGCGGATAATGCCAGCGGGTGGACTAAGTTTAAAGATTTAGGAGCGCATGTTTTCCTTCCTATTTTGGCTATGACCTATGGCTCCTTTACATACATCACAAGACAAATGCGTGGTAGTATGCTTGCTGTTGCCAAACAAGATTACATAAGAACAGCAATTGCTAAAGGATTACCCTCAAAAGTGGTTGTGTGGAAGCATGCATTTAGGAATTCATTAATTCCTATAATCACCATGTTTGCAAGTTTGTTTCCAATTGCAATAAGTGGTTCTGTAGTTATAGAAGTTATATTTTCTATCCCTGGGATGGGTAGAGTCGGCTACGAAGCTGTATTAGCTAGAAACTATCCGGTACTGTTTACGGTACTAATATTTTCTGCCGTATTGACCATGTTAGGTATTTTAGTTGCAGATATTTTATATTCAGTGGCTGACCCACGAATTTCATTTTCTAAAAAGAAGTAAGCGAATATGAGTGCTAAAAATGAAAATATTGATCCAACTGAAGAGGCATCTGTTCAATTAGAAACGCTAAAAAAGCCTGAGGAAGATCAAAGTTATGGAGCCATCGTTAAGCGTCAGTTTAAAAAGAATAAACCGGCAGTTTGGTCTTTACGCTTCATTATCCTAATAGTAATCATTGGTCTATCTGCTGATTTCTTAGCCAATGAAAAACCATTGATGTGTAAGTTAGATGGAACGATATATTTCCCTGTTTTTAGAGAGTATATCGTTGATTTTGGTGGTTCTTGGCCCGAGGCCTTGATCGATGCAAAAATTGATTGGAAAGCTGCGGATTATGAATCTGTGATTTGGCCCCCAGTTCCTTACGGTCAAAGTGAAATGGATTTCAATAATGCGAACTATGTAAGCCCAACTGGAGATCAAACAGTAAAAAGCAAACGTTGGTGGCATTGGTTAGGCACAGATGAAGTAGGCCGAGATGTCATGTCGGGAATGATTCATGGAACTCGAATAGCCATGATGGTAGGCGTTGTTTCAATGTCAATAGCTTCAATCATTGGTATTTTCATGGGCGCAATGGCAGGTTACTTTGGTGATGAAAAATTGAAGACTACTTGGGCCAACATTCTTTTATTTATAGTCAGTTTACCATTTGCATTCTTTTACGGATTTCAAATAAGGAGCTATAGTATAGGAGAAGCCTTTGCCAATAGTCTCTTTAGTGCCCTGTTCCAGGTATTTATTGGAATAGTGATTTTTTCCGTAATCATTATGGCATTTCAATTGATTGCTAAATTAGTTAATAAAGCATTGAAGTTAAAAGCAACTACAAGTGTTCCTATTGATATTATGGTATCTCGTTCAATTGAAATTTTAATATCAGTTCCTCGTTTATTATTGATTATGTCAATTGTAGCAATTGCCAAGCCATCTATCATGTTGGTTATGGTAATTATTGGTGCCACATCATGGACAGGAATTGCAAGATTTACAAGAGGTGAATTACTTCGGGTTAGAAATTTAGAATACATTGAAGCTGCACAGAGTTTAGGTTATAGTGAATTTAGAACAATCTTTAGACATGCTATTCCAAATTCATTAGCTCCGGTATTAATTGCCATTGCATTTGGTGTAGCTGGTGCGATACTAACTGAATCCTTCTTATCATTTTTAGGAATTGGTGTTGAAGCGGAAGTTGCTACATGGGGTAAATTACTTTCTTTAGCTAGAAAAAACTTTAGCGCATGGTGGTTGGCTTTAGCTCCTGGTTTTGCAATCTTTATTACCGTTACGATTTACAATCTAATGGGTGAAGGATTAACCGATGCTCTTGACCCTCGTTTAAAGCAGTAGCACGCTAAAACAAATTTACTGGGCAAACGTTATTAGATTAAGCATTAAAATTAGCTAACATACGGTATGTCAGGTAAGTTATTTCAAAAATTAATTCTAGTCCTCTTTATAGGTATTTTATCTACGAATAGTCATGCCCAGAAGACTCAAATATCAAGTGGTGTCAAGTTGAACAGTAAGGTGTCTAATTTTAGAGTCCTTGGAAAACTAGGCAATAAGTTTATTGTTGAACGATATGGAAACAACATTCATATACTGGATGTATACAATTCGTCCATGAAGAATCAAATGAGTAGACAAATCAACCTAGATAAAAATGAGTTTATTGAGCATATTTGGATGCAAGCTAATGCAGCTTGGATTATTCGAGTGAAAAATGAGAAGACCCAAAACTATATACTAGCTTCTAAAATGGATGCACGATTGGCCATCTCTCAGAAGTTTCAAGTTTTGGACTCCATTGTAGAAAGGAAAGATTTGCTCCAATCCAATTTAAGAACAAAGTTAAGTCTTAACGAAAGTAAAATCCTAGTGTACGCGCCTATCTTCTCTCAAGGGAAGATTGACTATTTTTATACCCAAGTATACGACATAAATATGCGTTTGATTAACCAGAAAAAAATCAAGGAGCCTACCATACTCAATCACGAATTTGAAGAAGTAATTTTGCTGAATGATGGAAGCTATTTGTTTATCACCAAACAAGCTGGAAATACCCATCAAGAGGTCTATTTCTTCAATTATATCGGGACCGATGGAAGTATAAAAAAATTCCAATACCTGCCGGTGAAAAATGTTTTCAAAAAGTTAGAGTTTACAATTGACAATGAACACAATGCCCTGCTCATTGCAGGATTTTTCAGTCAAAAAAATGAATCAAGAAAAGATAAGTTTGGAGCTACCGAGTTCTTTACCACAAAGCTAAGTCTAGATGACTTCAGTAATATGTATACCGCGATTGTTCCTTTTACGAATGAGTTCTATCTCAATTTAACAAGTAAAGAAAGCGTGAATTATCCTCCACAATTATTTACTTTTTATATTCATAGCATCATTCCTCAAATCGATGGTGGGGCTATTGTTTTTACCGAGTCTTACTTTAAAACAGAAGAATCTAGTTTGAATGATTCTTACTTTTCCATTTCAGGCGTGTCGAATTACAATTATTCTACCCTCTACAACTTCAATGATATTGTGGTTTATCACATCGATAGCACAGGACTTTGCTTTGAGCAACAAATCATTCGAAAAAAGCAAATTTCACGGAATGACGGAGGCAGCTTCTCCTCCTTTTACACGTTCAATAGTCAAGACAAACTTCAAATGCTTTTCCTAGATGAGATTGACCGATATAGCCATTTAACAGCGGCTCCCGTAGCCAATGAAAGTACAACAGAATCAAAATCTATTCTTAATATTGGTAATAAGAATGTATTCCCTATTATGAAAATGAGTAAACAAAGCGCTCCTAATGAGCTACTCATTCCAAGTTATAACAGGAGTAAAATGCAACTAATTAAAATGACGTTTTAAGCATGTTGCAGCTATTTACAAAGAGACAATTTAACTTAGGGTTATTCCTGATTGCATTCACCTTCTTCGTGCTACATTCTTTTGCGGCTCAACACCCTCCTTCTCTGCAAGTTTGGTCTTCGAGTGCACCATTAGCGCATGCCTTGTTTGAATTGTTAGGAGCCACTTTTTTAGCTAAGCCGATTGTTTCATTCATCCTGAGCAGTTTTCTTATTCTATTTCAATTGGTTTTGGTGTATCGAATCTTATCGAAAATTAAGAATCTAGAAAAACACAGTCTACTCGTCGTATGGATGTATTGTTGGCTCATTCACCTTTTCCCAGAGTGGAGTTCATTCTCTCCCGTTCAAATTGCCTCTACGCTCCTATTATTCATTCTATATCGAGTTTATACTTTAGAGAACTATCAAAAAAATGGTTTCCTCTTTGGTTTGAGTACACTTATAGGCTTCTCATTTTTACTATGGTATCCTGCAATTTATCTTATTCCATTTATAGCCATTCTACTTTTCCAATACAATGCTATCAGTTTTAAAAAAATAAGTATTCTTCTACTATCGTTTAGTATTCCAGTAATCTGGTTTTGCATTTACTTTATACTTCAAGATCAGGGAGAGGAATTACTATTCAAATTTTCCACATTTCACCTAAGCAAAGTAAGCTTTCATCCAATCGATGTATTACAAGTAGTCGCCTTGGGTCTTATCGCATTGCCTATCATGGCAGGGTTCCTAGAAGCTTGGTCCTTATCGAACAAAACAATTAAGTTGTCAAGGTTATTCATCAATTCCCTTTTCGTTCTGATCTTTTGTTTAGGACTAGGGTTTATGCTTTCTAGCAACGATTTCATGTACTCCTTTCACGGCCTAATTCTCCCCTTTAGTTTGTTTCTAGCAATCTTTATTAACAACTTTAAACGCACGAAGCATGCTGAAATAGCACATATTATTTTACTTTTGGCAGTATTGTTTAACTTTGTCTATCAAATTATATTTAATTGAACACACCAACTAGCATAGTGCATTTCCAGCAGAATAGTAAAGTTTTGCTTCTCTTGATTTCCATCCTCTTTGGTAGCATGCAATTCAGCTTCGCTCAAGAATTAGATCCTGTTTCTTGGTATGCTGAAATTGTAAGTGAAAAAGAAAACCATACGCTTGTGTTTACCGCCCAAATAGAATCTGGATGGTATTTATATAGTCAGCATATTGAGGAGGGAGGACCAATACCAACTACTTTCATGTTAACCTTGGCTAGTAACCAGCTAGAAGCTATTAGTGCTGAAGAAGAAAGTGAATTTCAAATTAAGAAGCTAGATGAAATGTTTCAAATTGAGTTAACAAAATATAAAAATAAGGTTAAATTTATTTATCCCCTAGATGAATCTGTTGTCGCAGGAACGATATACGCGCAAGTAGAGTTTATGTGTTGTGACGAAGCACAATGTTTAGCTCCACGAATCGAAAAATTTACACTTAATCTAAAATAAAACTTTTATGAAAACCTATTTATTATCCTTAGTCGCGTTAAGCACAGTATTTTTAGTTTCTTGCGATAGTCAATCTTCTCAAAACACAGAAGAAGTTGTAGTTGTTGAAGAAATTATAGAAGAGCCTACTATTCAAGTTTTAGATCCTGTTCAATTTGAGTACGCAACTGAAAAATTAGGTGAGAACGAATATAAAATCACCTTCGATGCTACTATTCAAGATGGATGGTATGTTTACTCTTCAACGGTGGAAGAAGATGGGCCTATCCCTACAGGGATTTTCTTTGACGAAAATGAAGCTTTAGGCGATTTAGCAACGATAGAAGAAAGTGGAGAGCTAACTAAAGATGGTTATGACGAAATGTTTGACATGTATATTAAAAAATTCGGTCACACTGCTCAGTTTAGCCAAGTAGTTAAAACTACTGATACAACAACACTTACAGGTTACTTAGAATTCATGACTTGTGACTCTATGCAATGCTTGTTTCCAGACCCCATCGAATTTACTATAGACGCTAACTAAAACAATCTTTTATGAAGCTTTTGCTATTTCTTCTAGGCTTTTTGCTTTTTGCTTTCGCTCCATCAGCCGAAGCTTCGCATGACATCAATTACGACTGTCACCCTTATTATGAGGGAGAAGGGAATTTCGATGAAGCTGCTTTTAAAGAAGCGCTAGTATTGGATATTGAAACTTCTGGAGAGGAAAACGACGAGAAGCAGGATAGCATTTGGATAGTATTCCTTCTTGGTGTAGGTGGCGGATTAATAGCCTTACTAACGCCTTGTGTGTTTCCAATGATTCCACTTACAGTTAGTTACTTTACCAAAGGTTCTGGCAATAGACGACAAGGCATTTTTCAAGCCTTACTTTACGGCTTCTTTATCTTTTTGATATATACCTTAGTAAGTGCTCCTTTTCATTTACTGAACTTAGCACCGGATGTTTTAAGTGAAATAGCCACGAATGTATGGCTCAACCTTGCTTTCTTTATCATCTTCGTTGTATTCGCATTTTCCTTCTTTGGCTTTTATGAAATTCAATTACCTAGTGGATTGGCTAACAAAGTAAGTAACGCTGAGAATGCAGGTGGAGTAATTGGTGTTTTCTTTATGGCCTTAACTTTGGTTATTGTTTCTTTCTCCTGTACAGGACCTTTAGTAGGTTCTTTATTGGCTGGAACATTGACCCAAGGTTCTTGGTATTTAACAGCAGGAATGGCCGGGTTTGGAGTTGCTTTAGGCCTTCCATTTGCACTTTTTGCCTTATTCCCAGGTATCATGAGTTCATTGCCTAAATCAGGTGGATGGTTGAATACTGTAAAAGTAATTCTAGGGTTCTTAGAACTAGCGCTTGCTTTAAAATTCTTATCGAATGCGGATTTAGTAGATCCAAGTGCGGTGTTTATTAAAAGAGAAATCTTCTTTGCTATTTGGATTATCATAGCCTTCTTAACAGCCGCTTATTTGTTTGGTTGGTATACTTTTAAAGGAGTAAAAGAACAGATTGGTAAGGGGCGAATTGCCCTGGGTATATTCTTCGTTGTACTCGGAGCAATTTTAATTCCTAGTCTTTTAGGAAAAGATATCCCAATGGTAAGAAACGTTATCGCTGGATTTCCTCCGCCGATGCAATACTCATTTTTTGCACATTCTTCAAGCACTACAAACAACGTTAGTGAAGCAGATTTGGCAAGCTATAATTTCTCAGATGAATGTCCACATGATTTACCTTGTTTCCACGATTTCTTTGAAGCGAAATGTTATTCAGAACAAATTGGCAAACCCTTATTCTTAGATTTCACTGGCTATGCTTGTGTGAATTGTCGTAAGATGGAAGAGAATGTTTGGATAGATCCTGAGATACTAAGTATACTTGCAAATGACGTGGTTCTAGTATCCATGTATGTTGATGATAAAACACCTTTACCAGCAGAGCAGCTTTTGACCATTAAAAATGGTGGATACGAGAAAAAATTGAGAACTGAAGGAAACAAATGGTCTTATTTTCAAGCCATCAATTTCACTTATGTATCTCAACCACTCTATGTAATTTTAAGTCCTGACGCTTCTGAAGTGTTAATGGAACCAATAGGTTATACCCCAGACATGGAGGAGTATAAAGCTTTGATCAAGGAAGCACTTGCTAATTTCCAACCTTAATATGAAAAGTGTTTTCACTTTCCTATTTGCTGCCCTTTTCAGCATGAGCTTCAGTCAGCAAGGAAATAACTATTCCATTGATTTAACTTCCTTAGATAGCTATGTTAAAAAGAAAAATGTAGCCATCTACCAAGGTCATATTGAAAAGATTAACCATGATGGTAAATCCTGGTATATCAGTCAGCTTATTGATGTACCCAAAATCATGGTGAATAATGATTTTATTGCACTGTCAGGAAGTCTTTCTTATACTTACCTAGAAGGTGAACTGCAATTAGCTTATCGAACAAAAGCGGGTAAAAAATGGAGCTCATGGAAGAACTTTACTTTAGATGATCATCAGTCAGGTATTGTTTCAAAAATATATTTTATACCGAGTTACTTACCGGTAGAGTCTGAACAAATTCAGTTAAGAATTTCTGCCAATGGAGAAAGCGCATTCAAGTTGAGTAGCTTAAATATCAGATTCTACTTCCCTGGTGAAATGTCTACTTCAGTAATAAAACAAAAGCAAAGTAGGAACACCAAAGCTATAAACTGTAGCTGCCCATTACCCCATATTGAATATCGCAATGACTGGTGTCCAAGTGGCAACTGTCCAAAAGACGCGACTCCAACATCCACCGTAGTTTCTCATTTAGTGGTTCACCATTCGGCCGGAAGTAATACTTCACCTGACTGGGCCGCTACAGTTCGTTCTATTTGGGATTATCACGTGAATACTCAAGCTTGGGATGATATCGCTTACAATTTCCTTATTGACCCTAACGGAGTTATTTATGAAGGAAGAGGAAACGATGTTAGTGGTGCGCATTTTAGTTGCATGAACCCCGGAACTATGGGTGTATGTTTGTTAGGTAACTTTAGTCAAGTTGGGCCTTCAAATGCCATGATTAACTCCCTCACTGAATTGATGGGATGGAAAGCTTGCGATATAGATCAAGACCCGCGCGATACCAGCTATTTTACGACAGCTGCGGTGGATTTGGTTAACCTTTGTGGCCATCGTGATGGGAATAACATTCCAGCCGCTTGTACCGTGACAGAATGCCCGGGAAATAATGTATATGCTGTGATGGATAATATTCGAACTGCAGTATTCAACTATTCTCAATCTTGCACCCTAACTCCTAATTATAGCAACATTGTTATCCTATCAATGGGGACCAACCCTATGACTATTTATGAGGATGAAGCAGTGAACCTAGAAGTTGAGTTTAAAAATATAGGAGATGAAGACATAAACGAGAATTTAAGCATTGATTATCGATTAGACGGCCAAAGTTTAGGGTCTTCTTCATTCTCTTCTCTATCGATCAACCAGCACTCTACCAGCAGCTTTACTTATAGCTTTTCTTCACCGGGAACATACAATTATTGTGTTTTCATCGATGCAGCGAGTAATGAGATTAATACGAGCAACAATAGCTTTTGTGTAAATGTTGAAGTTTTAGAAAAAGTGGATACCTCGATAACATCGATTAATCACTTAGACGAAGTAAGTGTATTAGTCTACCCCAACCCTACCACCAATCTTTTGTATATTGAAAGTGAGGCGAAGATAACAAGTGTGAAATTGTATAATTTACTTGGGCAAATGCTTCTTGAAAGTCCATTTATTCCCTTGAATTTAGAAAATCTAAACAAAGGCGTTTATACGCTTAAAGTATTTTTTGAAAAAGGGACAGCGCTTAAGAGTATTAAGATACTCAAAGAGTAGTCTATCCAAAATTAATATAGAATGTTGAACCATTAAAGTCATTGTTCTCCACCCAAATTTTACCATTATGCTTATCTACAATCTTTTTACAGATAGACAATCCTAGCCCTTGACCAGGAAACTGACCGTAGGTATTTACCCGTTTAAACATCTTAAAAATAGTGTCTTTAAACTCATCTGGTATTCCAATTCCATTGTCCTTAATGTAGCAGGTATACTTACCATTCACCTCCTCACTTCCAATCACCAATTTAGCTTGGTCAGAATGATTAAACTTAATTGCATTCGAAATTAAGTTTTGAAAAAGTTGAGTAATTTGAGTTTCATCTCCTCGAATTGGGAAGAGTTTAAGAACTTCAACTTCCACATTATTTTCTTCAATTAAGGCCTGGAGATCACTCAATACGGCTTTTACCACTTTATCCAATCTCAGCTTGGATTTCAAACTGTCATTATCCACTTTAGAATAAGCTAAAACGCCTTGGATCAGATTCTCCATTCGGTGATTATTAACAGCAAGATGGTTGAGTAATTCATGCAGTACTTTATTAGGGGAATCTTCCAATTCGATTTTCACTAATTCTGTAATTGCACTAATGCTTCTTAGCGGCTCCTTTAAATCGTGAGAAATGATGTAGGCAAATCTTTCTAACTCCGTATTCTTAACAATGAATTCCTCCATTTGCTCATTTTGATCAGATAGTTGTTTGACTTTTTCATCTAAAGCCAACTTTAATTTATGAGGACCTGTAACATCACGCGCAAGAACATTTACTTCGCGTTCGTTAAGCTTAGAAATAAATGCTGAATAATATGCAATAGAACCATCTTTAAATTCGTGTTGAAAATCATAGGGTTTTACATCTCCGGTTCGAATACATTCTTTGATTAGCTTAAAGAGGTTTTTAGCATTTTTTGGACTTAAGCGTTCAAAAATACTTTTTCCAACTATTGATTCATCTCCACTTACTTTAAAATTTACCCCTTCAAAAACTTGCTTATAAAAACCATCAACATCTATTACCATTAATAAATCAGGAATGGCCTCAAGGATAGCACTTATTGTCTGATTGGATTTATCTATGCGATCTAATGCCTCCTTGTGATCGTTTATATCGGTAGATACGGTCAATATCTGTTCTGGCTCGCCGGCTTCATCTCGTTTAAAAACCTTGGACTTAATAAGTAACCAACGATTTTCCCCATCTTTATTTAGATACAACGCTTCATCAACAAATACATCATCATCATTTAAAGCTTTAAGCTTTTCAATACTGCCCATAACGTGCTTGGTACATCCAGAATCTAATCTTGCCTGATCTTCCGTTTCCCACTCCTCTTTGGTGTATCCCAAAAAGGTCTTCCCCTCTAGGTTCGTATATACATTAGTATAGGTATTTATATCAAACACATTAACAACATCAGGAATAAGATTTGCTACTTGATTAATGAAAGATTGCTGAGATTCAATCTTTTTTTCAATAGCCTTTCTTTCTGTAACATCTTGAATGATTCCGTAAGACAACTTAGCTTTTTCATTATCTGATAGAACCAATGGAGTTGACTTGGCTCTTAACCATATCCAACCGTTATTTTTAGTCAAGAACCGATATTCCACCTCAACAAACTCCCCGATCGCCGTAGTATTCCGAAACTTTTGACTGACCAATGCAACTTCATTAATTGTATTTGGGTCGATTTTACTTATTAAAAAATCAATAGGACCCTTGTCCCCAAAGTCTTCTGCTGAGTAACCAAAGAGATTAACAATATCTAAATTCTGATAAACATAAGATCTATTCTCAATATCCATGATATAATGGATATCAGGGTTAATGGCCAATATTTTACCTATGGTCGTATACTCTGACGAGATGATTTCCATCTCACTAAATTCTTCTTTGTTAGTGTAAAATATACCAAGAATGAATTGTTCTTCTTCTACAGTAATTAAGGAGACTGAAATGGCTCCGTGCACCATATCCCCTTCCTTGTTCTTATATGCGCGCTTGATCGTATAACTTTCAATCTCGCCTTTAAGTAGTTTTTCTAAATTTTTAAAATCAAAGCTTAAATCTCCAACAGCGCTAATATCAATAATAGACTTACCAAGAAGTTCTTCCTTTGTATAGCCTAAGACTCCTTCTGCTCCCTTATTTAGATCTAAAAACAAAAAGTCTTTTGTGCATAATGCCATGGGCAAGGAGTTCTTCTGAAAAGCCTCGCACATATTTAACTTGGTCATACCCTCTTGTCTCATTCTTGGATTAGATAGTGAATATCTAAATATTTACGATAGATTCCACTGAAATGTTATAAATTTAAGGTATTAGATTAACAAAAGTGTATGCTAAGCGTCAAAAATTTATTGAATAGCTCATGGAGGAAGTCCATTCCCCGTGTACTTAAAGAAGTCAATTTCGACCAAATCAAGCACTTTGTTACTGTTCAAGAAGTGAGCGGAAAAACAGTTTTCCCTCCAAAAGAAAAAGTCTTTGAGGCCTTTATTCAATGTCCTTATGATTCCGTAAAAGTGGTTATTCTGGGGCAAGACCCCTATCACAATCACGGGCAAGCCCATGGCTTAAGTTTTTCTGTCCCCACCGGAAAAAAGGTTCCTCCTTCATTGCGTAATATCTTTAAAGAACTTAGCACCGATTTGGGCCAAAGCAATTCTAATGATGGCAACCTTAAACTTTGGGCAAAGCAAGGTGTTCTTTTGTTAAATACTATATTAACAGTAAATGCGAATGAACCTTCTTCTCACAAAGAGGCAGGATGGGAGGCCTTCACCGATGCTATCATTCAAGACTTATCTGAACAAAAGGAACAATTAGTTTTTATGCTTTGGGGAAAATATGCTCAATCTAAGACTTCACTCATTGATACTAAGAAGCACTTAGTTTTAACTGCCGCTCATCCTTCTCCATTTTCCGCTCACCGTGGGTTTTTAGGATGCCGGCACTTTTCAAAAGCTAATGAATATCTAGTTAAGCATAGTCAATTGCCTATAGATTGGTCCACGCAATCTCCCTTGCGCTTAGATTTCCCTCCGGATCAGCATACATCATGATTTTTTGCTTACCTGGAATCAAGTCAACAAATGAAACGGACTTTGTTTGTATCGGAAATTCAGGATGCAGATTACCAATTTCGTCAATTAGATAAGTCATATTAGCCGTTTGAAGAACAAACCAAAGCTTGTTTTGGTAGGTGAAATATTTCATGGACTCAATAGGCTCTTCAGTACTATAGCTGGCGAAGTTCTGCCATTGCGATTGTTGGAATTTAAAATTAGACCCCGAAGTAAACGCATAAGCCTGATTGGATTGAAGTAATGAATTGACAGGAGTACCATTAGTATACGTGCTATCTAACAATACAATGGTATTTATATTCCCTTTCAAATCTATAGTAATAGAAGAACCGACATCTCCTCCAATAAATGAAGCATTCGAAAAATAGAACTTAGAATGTCCATTCATACTTGATACAGGATCAAAGCGATTCTCTCCTTTACGATTCAAGGCATAGAAAACACCCTCCTTATTGTTGAAGAAAATATAGTCTTTGCCATCATGAACCACATGCTGAATAGGCGTTTCTATAATCCCAACATCTTTCTTGGGGTTCCAACCCGCCAAGGGGCTACCATTCTTTTCATAGGCATAAATGTTTCCATTATCGCAAGCAAGCATATATCTATACTTCCCTACGCCATCGTAATTCAACAAGAGCATACCATTCGTCGCAGTACTTGGTAATTTAATCGGAAATCCATCCACTAAACCACCATTACGATCTACTATGTAGATTTGATCTTCGGTATTAAACACATACTGGAGTTTCTTATTTTTATAGTAATCGATTTGATAGATTTTACTTTGAATACCTCCCTTAAGTTCTACTTTCCAATTGACTTCCCCAGATGCATTAATTAAATACAGCAAATTGGATTCATCTTGTATCAACAATTCCTTTTTACCGGTATTGTGATTAGTGACCACTTGTGCTGGGAATGAAGATTTGTTATCTAAACTCGTCGTCCATAACGATTTGTTCCCCGACTTCCCGTCAGACATAAAGCTAATTTTCCCATTGCAATAGGTTTTGTTACCTACGTTTGAAAACTGCAAGTTCACTTGTTCATATAGCGTTTGCCAAGTATTTGAAGTCAGTACATTACTCAGAAAGCCTTGCACAAGATTCAGGTTAATGTAATCCTCGATATTTGACTTGCTAGAAGAGGCAGACTTAAAGTTCATGAATGTCTCATTGGTGCGAAGGGTCTTTCCTTGACTGTGAGCGAATATATATTGTTCGGCAACCGCATAATTTGAACTTAAAACGAGTTGACCATTGTAATTGAAGAAGTACACTTCGTCCTCAAAATACTTGGGTGCTAAGAAAGTCTCATTCAACTTCTGCCCCAATTGAGAAACATAAATCTGTACTTCATTCTCTCGTTTAAATTCACTTACCGACGAATCTAATTCCATTAAGATTTGCAGAAAACTCGAATCTCTTAATGGCAAAATCGCTCCTCGCCTATTGTTCAATTTTTCATTGTAAGACTCTAAAGTAAACAAGACAAAAGATTCATTGATAAATGAATGCATTCGTTTGAAATCGTAATCCTCAGAAAGTATGGTGTTGTTATTGGCTATTCCTACCCCTCTATACATGGCCGTATTAGAAGGCAAAGAATAGATACTCTCCATGCCTGCTATTCCTACATTACTTAAGGTGTCCGTAAGCGTTGCTTTTCCTTGTGTCACAAATCCGCTCAAGTTCACGGACCCTTTAAAAAGGTCGAGTTGCAAAAGTGTGTTTTCAGATAAGTTCTCCCAAAAAGTCATTAGCTCAAAAGCCTCTGCTTTCAACAAATAGCTAGCTAAATAATTTAACTGGTCTGGTTTGAGATAGAGTTTCAAATCCTCTTTACCATCTAGCTCTTCCATGAGCTCTATCCATGCATCCTCTCTGTTATTCAAGGCTATCAATCCACCTTCTACAGAACTAGCTTGGTGACTATAGATAAAGATTTGATTGGAAAGCGTAAAGCTAGCTGATTGAAGAAGACCATTAGGATCATTATTAATCGTAACGATATCCGCCAATTCGAATTTGTCTAGGGTATATTTTATATCCGAAGCATCGAAGGCTTGGAGGATATCACTAAGCTTAGTTGTTCCATTCAATCGTTTTGCTGCCAATATTCCTAATTGACTGTTACCTGCATTCCCATAGGCTAATAGGGTATTTGCTTGAAATGAAGTTTGATTATTCTCTTGCAGAAATTTATCTAAGTTTTCCAACTCTTCCAGATTCACCGAGCTAGCAATAATCCAGTCCTGTTTTTTTAGGGTTTGGAAGTAAGTAAAAGTGTCTACTTTTTCGAATACTTTTGGCCAGTTAGTGCTTTCTAAGGCTAAGGGGAATGACTTTGGGATAGCCATATAAAGTGCTTTACTCGATGATTGCTCTTGATCTACTTTAAAATATAAGTAAGAAACAGCACCTAGAGCTAGGATAATGGCACTAAGAACAAAGATTTTTTTCACGTGAGTAAAGATTTCATACAAAATTAAATTTTGAGTAGGAAAGTAACGAACTTTGAAGGCTAAGCTTATAAACTTGTTATTGTGAACAATTCAAAATATATAATAGCGGCCATCATTATGGCTGTTGCTGTGGCAATCGGTGCTTTTGGCGCTCACGGTTTAAAACCGCATTTAGACGACTACGGCATGGGTATTTTCAAGACCGCTAGTTTCTATCACTTCGTGCATGGACTAGGCATGTTTTTACTCTTGAGTCTAGGTGAACGAATGTCACCGAAATTTATAAAAATTTCTTTTTTCAGTTTCTTAATTGGGATATTTTTGTTTAGTGGCTCCTTGTATGTATTGGCTTTAAGCTCGGCGTTTCCAAGCATCCCAAGATGGTTGGGCGCCATCACTCCGCTAGGGGGATTAGCCTTCATCATTGGGTGGTTAGCTATTGCATTAAACTTTTTTTCAAAAAAAGTTAAGTAGCTATTGCGTGAGTTAAAAAAGCTATTATCTTTGCAGTCCTCAAATAAGTAGATAGGAGAGGAATTGTTCAAACAAAGATTTTCTCGCAGAGGCGCAAAGACTCAAAGTTGGTACCGCTAAAGCGCGAAGAAATAAATAATAACCATGGTCTGGTAGTTCAGTTGGTTAGAATATCTGCCTGTCACGCAGAGGGTCGCGAGTTCGAGTCTCGTCCAGACCGCACAAAGGGAAACGAAAGTTTCCCTTTTTTTATGTCCCTATATCAAGTACCCAATAAATCCGACCACTATACGGCACCTTACAAATTCAATAGTCAAGACCTCCATCTATTGTTTTGATTTAGACCTGCCAAGTCTTAAAGACTTGGCAGGTCGTGAGAAAGTAAACTTACAGGGTCAGTTACAATAATTAAATAGGCTTGCTCTTTTACTTGTTTTAACTTAGTAAAGTTGAGTTCAATTATGCTATGAACATTCTATGTTGTATTTTCGGAAAAACAAACCATTCCGAATGCAAACTAAATTACTTTTAATCATCTCGGCACTTTTTGTTGGCCTGACAAATTATTCATTTGCTCAGAAAAAAATACGCTTCCATGAAATCAATTCTCCTCACTTTATGATGGGTGATGAAGCGAAGAGTCCAAAAGCAAATTTTGATAAATTGGTGATTACTTTTGATGAACATACCAATCTGGATGCGATTAGCAATGAGTTAAACGCTAAATATCCCAAACTAAGAAATGAAGAAGTTTTCGATGAGTATCACGCGATCATTTTTGACAATCAACAGGCTTCTAACAAAGGAGATTTAAAACGACTATTCAAGTCCTTTCAAAATATACCTGGAGTATCTAGTGCAACACCCTATTATTCAGTTGATGGTGGCGAATTGTATTACTTCGACTTAGTTAATTTTAAAGCCAAAACAAACGCAGATAAAGAAGCCATCAATCAAGCTTTAAAAAAGCATAATCTTACTTGCTTAGAAAAGTATGAAAGTGATTATCCAGGAGGAATTAGTTTTGCAAGAATTCCAAAAGGCCAATCAATCTTTAAGCTATCTCGTAAATTAAATGCTACAGGTTTATTTGAATATATCTATCCGATGTCTAATCGTATTGTTTCGGAAGATTATACACCTAACGACACCGAATATATTAATCAATGGCACTTAAACCAAGATAATGATGCTGATATTGACGCACCTGAAGCTTGGGGTTTAACAACAGGTAACAGCAACTTAGTTATTTGCGTGCAGGAATTAGATGGGTTCGATTTAACTCATCCTGATTTAGCACCAAATGTAGTAGAACCTTATAATGCATTTTTAGATGTTAACGATGCGCAGTACTTAGACGTGGCACATACCCATGGAACCAGAGTAATGGGTTGTACGAGTGCCGTAACAGATAACAATTCAGGAGTTGCTGGTGTAGCTTTCAATGTAAAAGTGATGCCTATCATTTTAACTGCTGCAACTAGTAATAGTGTGAACTCAGTGACTCTTCAGCGAGCAGCTGATCACATTATTGCGAATGGTAATGTGGTTGCTGTAACGAATAGCTGGAGTGGTTCTGGTGCCGATGCCGGTGAAGATGATCAATTCCAAAGAATGAGAACCTTAGCCCACGGTGGTCTAGGATCGGTAATTTTGGGTAGTACAGGAAACTATTCAAACATGCAAATTCGTTACCCTGCATGTTATAAGAATGTAGTAGGTGTTGGAAGAACAACGCAAGCAGATTTTAGATACTCTTCTTCTAACTGGCATGATTCAGTAGATGTTTCTGCTCCCGGAAGCAGTATTTTAACTACAGATATTGTAGGTGCCGGTGGAGCAACAGGTGATTACACCACCGCTTCAGGTACGTCATTCTCTACGCCAATAACTGCAGGTGTAGTTGGGTTAATGGCCTCTATTAATCCTAATTTAACTGGTGAAGAACTCAAGGACTTTTTAGAACAATCTTGCGAGAAAGTAGGTAATTACCCTTACCACCCAGCAGTTGGTCGACCAAACGGAATATGGCACAACGAATTAGGCTACGGAAGAATCAATGCTTTAACGGCAGTATTACTTTCCAACGATACCAGTCCGTCAAATGATTGGTGTGCTAACGCCATTCCCCTTAACCAAGTATCAAGCAACCAATATTGTTATCAAAACGCCAGCTTAAATGGTGCCACCCAGTCTGCTGACCCATTGAATTGCTCTGGGAATATAAGTGAATTAGGGCAAGATGTATGGTTTGAGTTTACGGCATTGAATTCTTCTATGGAAGTAAATGTGAACCCTTTAGGAACTGGACTAGATGTAGTTGTTGCAGTTTATGATAGCTGTGGTGGGTCATTAATAAATTGTGTAGATGCTGAATATACCGATGGCTCTGCGGAAAGTTTGACATTGGGAGGATTAACAGCCAACCAGACCTATTACATTCGGGTATATCATTCCTCAGAAGAGGGTCAAGGACCAAGCTCTTTTGAATTTGATATCTGCTTAATTAATGCACTTGCCGGAGGCTGCATCACACCAGCGGGCTTAGGATCTAGTTCAATTGCCTCAGATGAAGCAGTCTTGGATTGGGATAACAATGCTAGTGCCTCGAGTTATGAAATTGCCGTTCGGCCAGTAGGTCAAGCACTTTGGACATCTTATTTGAGTAGCAGTAATTCCGTGCTTGCTGATGAGCTATATTGTAATACAACTTTTGATTGGAAAGTAAGAACAATATGTTCAAATGGAGGAATAAGTCCTTGGTCTACAATTGCCAATTTTTCAAGCCTAGATTGTCAAGATTGCTATGTACCTTTTAATGTAAGGGTTTCATCCGTTTCTCCAACTTCTGCTACACTTAGATGGGAAAGCAGTCCACCTCTATGTGTGATAGATGGTTTTGACGGAGAGTTATTTGAAGGAACAGGAAGTAATGGAACAAGTGTAGTTTCTTGGCAAGATTTAGCAGCAAACACGTATAACGTTACCGGTCTTCAGCCCAATACTACCTATACGTACATCGTACGACATGATTGTGATTGCGGGGTTTTAGGAAGAAGTAATTACGTCTACCACACCTTTACCACGCCTAGTAATACACGAATTGATTTAGAACCAATAGAGCAGATATCGAATCTCTCTGTTTCTGGTTCAACTATTGATGTTACTGCTAGCCATTCGAATACAGGAATAAGTGATGCGGGTAGTTTTCAATTAGCCTATTATTTATCAGAAAGTCCATTCTTTTCAACTTATGATTATTTGATAGCTACAGAAAGCATTCCTAGTCTGAATGCTGGAGTAAGTAGATCTGAATTACTAGATATAGATTTTTGCAATCAAAGCATTCCAGATGGCACTTACTATCTTGGATTCTATACCGATAACAATCAGGAGGTTTCAGAATATAATGAAGTTAATAATTTTCTATTTTGGCCAGACAAGCCCATTACAATAGCTTGTACTGCACCTAGTCAATATGTCTTAACCCTAACAGCTGCAGGCTCAACAGCTGCTACAGTTAATGGAGCCGGAACTTACCCCTCAGGGTCTATTGCAAATATTGGAGCGATTCCGAACGCGGGTTGGGAGTTTATTGATTGGACAGAAAATGGAGTCGAATACTCTGATTCTGCGAGTACCTCTGTTATCATGGATAGTGACAGGAACTTGGTCGCTAATTTTGCTGCTATAACTAGTATCAGAGATCAAAAAGAAACGATTGAATTTAGTTTTTCACCTAATCCAAACCAAGGTAATTTTACCCTTAATATTGGTCCTGAATTGAAGGGTGCAAAATGTGAAATGTATAATTTGAACGGGCAATTAGTTGCTAGTTATTTACTAGATAAATTAGAGAATGAGATAGCCTTTGATGGGGCTGTTGGAGTTTATTTCTTACAGTTGGTTCATCCAGAATATGAAATGAAGCAAGAGATATTGATTAAGCAATAATTAGCTTCCCCTCCGAAGCAGGGTCTGTTGAAAACGACTCTGAGTCCTAATTAGCGTGTAATGTGCAGTAGGTTCCTCTTCGAGAGACCTTGCTGGGGCTTAATAATGCGTCTTATCGTTCGGGTCCCGATAGCTATCGGGATTGGGATTGCGAGAAAACCACTGACCACTGACTTCTAACTAACTCGCCATTGCATCAATCAAATCATACTCCGTAATGATATGAATAGCACCTGCTATATCCTTTACTAAAACAGCAGAATTAGACTTGCTTATCAATTTAGAAATGTCCTTTGCTTTATCATTGATCCCTACATAAGGGAAAGATTCTAGCATTACACCGCTTACTTTGGTTTCATTTGCATCAGCACCATCAACCAAGGCGTTTAAAATATTTCTTTCTGTTACACTTCCTACAATTTCCTGGTCTTTTGTAACTGGGAATTGTGAGATGTCATACTTTTTCATCAAGTTAAACACTTCAGCTAAATTTGATTCTGATTCAACTGTAATGGTTGCTTTACCCGCTCTTGCTTCAACTATAGATCTTGCCGTTGCAGCAGAATCTAACCATCCACGTTCGCGCATCCACTCATCATTATATATTTTACCTACATAACGACTTCCATGATCATGCAATAAGATAACAACCATATCGCCTTTCTTGAATTTATCTTTCATTTGAAGTACCCCAGAAATAGCACTACCTGCAGAATAACCTGCAAAAATACCTTCCTCTTTGGCCAATCTTCTAGTCATTACGGCACCATCTTTATCTGTTACTTTTTCGAAGTAATCGATGACGTCAAAATCTACATTCTTCGGCAAAATATCTTCACCAATTCCTTCTGTTACATAAGGATAGATTTCATTTTCATCAAACTCACCCGTTTCATGAAATTTCTTTAATACAGAACCATAAGTATCAATGGCATAATTCTTAATCGCTGAATTTTGCTCTTTCAAATACTTCCCAGCACCTGAAATAGTTCCACCTGTTCCAACCCCAGCAACAAAATGAGTAATTTTTCCGTCAGTTTGTTTCCAAATTTCTGGTCCTGTTTGCTCGTAATGCGCAATAGCGTTATATGGATTATCATATTGATTAACGTAGAATGAATTTGGTGTTTCTGCTGCTATCCGAGCTGATACGGAATAGTATGATCGTGGGTCTGAAGAATCAACATCTGTAGGGCAAACAATTACTTCGGCGCCTACCGCTTTCAAAATATCTACTTTCTCTTTAGACTGCTTATCGGTTGTTACAAAAATACATTTGTAGCCTTTAACGATAGCTGCTAAAGCTAAGCCCATTCCAGTGTTTCCACTAGTTCCTTCTACGATAGTTCCACCTGGCTTAATCTTCCCTTCGGCCTCAGCACCTTCTAACATTCGAAGTGCCATTCTGTCTTTTACCGAGTTGCCTGGATTAACCGATTCAATTTTCACATAAACATCTGCTGGAAAGCCCTTTGTGATAT
>ERZ887849.252-NODE-252-length-60045-cov-8.994516_pt1 | contig 60045 bp, 62 predicted proteins | sample MGYA00521267_ERZ887849 | MGnify/ENA primary metagenome ERZ887849 (study PRJEB32303, sample SAMEA104408601) | aquatic metagenome | biome: Brackish water; feature: Pelagic; material: water | place: Baltic Sea | collected 2014-06-06T16:11:00 | depth 2,863 m ... | reverse complement strand
CATCGAGGAAACCGGTGCTGCCCAGTTCCTGCGCGATGTACGTATTACGTCAATCTATGAAGGTACCAATGGCATCCAGGCGGCCGACTTGGTGTCCCGCAAGCTGGGCCGTGATCAAGGTGGAGCCATGCGTGATGCGCTGGCAGATGTGGCGGCGACGGTGGCGTCGTTAGGCGAATCGTCGGAGCCTGCGCTGGTTGCCATTGCGCGGCAGCTGGCTTGCGCTCTGGCAGGGGTTGAGGCAAGCACCGACCACCTAATTGCCGCGTTGGAGTCGGCGCCGGAGGAGGCACTGGGCGCATCTTTCGATTACCTCATGCAATGTGGCTACTTGTTTGGTGGTTGGCATCTGGCGCGCTCGGCGCTGGTTGCGCAGCAGCGGCTTGCCGAGGGAGCGCACAACCTGTTTTATGTGCGCAAAGTCGCCACTGCCGGTTTTTACGCTGAACAGGTGCTGCCTCGCTGTGCCGCGCATGGCGGCGCTATCGCTGGCGGGTCGGCGGCGTTGGTCAGCTATCCGGCGGAGTGGCTGTAGGTGGATGTCGTGCCGCAGTTTTCAACCGCTGACCTGACCGATGCCGCGCCGGAAGCCGCGGTGATCGAGTTACCGTTGCGCAATTTTGGCGCCCATTTCCGCTTTGCCGGGCAAGCGGTGACGATCAAATGCCACGAGGACAACTCGCTGGTGAAAGAGGCCGTTGCTGAGGCAGGTGGCGGCCGCGTTTTAGTGGTGGACGGCGGCGGTTCGCTGCGCCGCGCCTTGTTGGGCGACATGTTGGCAGAGCAGGCGGCCAGAAATGGCTGGTCTGGCCTGGTCATCAATGGTGCTGTGCGTGACGTGGACGAGATAGCCGTAATGCCGTTGGGGGTCAAGGCATTGGATGCCAGCCCCCTTAAAACCGAGAAGCGAGGCGAAGGCCAGCGCGATGTGCCGCTGCAGTTTGGCGGCGCTCGCATCGCTCCTGGTGATTATGTCTACGCCGACAATAATGGGGTAATTATCAGCACACGTTCGTTGCTTTAGGCGTTAAACATTGAAACTGGAGGACGTCCGCATGCTGCTGCCCTCAGTCCAGCAGGCGCATGGAGAGGTCCAGCGCGCGGGTGTCCTTGGTCAGGGCACCAATTGAAATAAAGTCCACCCCGGTTTCCGCCACGCTGCGAAGATTCGCCTCGGTGATATTGCCCGAGGCTTCCAGCTCCAGTTGTTTTGCGACCAGAGCCACGGCATCCCGCATCGCCTGCAGGCTGAAGTTGTCCAGCATGACCCGGTTGGCTCCCGCCGCCAGGGCTTGCTCCAATTCGGCGAGGTTTTCCACTTCGACTTCTACCGGCTTGCCCGGCGCGGTTGCATGGGCTGCACGCACGGCAGCGCCAATGCCGCCACAGGCGCTAATATGGTTCTCCTTGATCAGGAAAGCGTCATACAGGCCAATGCGATGATTGTGGCACCCGCCGCAATGCACGGCATACTTCTGCGCTTTGCGTAAACCGGGAATGGTTTTGCGCGTGTCCAACAGTCGGACGCCAGTGCCTGCCACGAGGGCTGCGTAGTGATGGCAGCGTGTTGCGGTGCCCGACAGCAGCTGTAGAAAATTGAGCGCACTGCGCTCTGCGGTTAACAGGGCTCTTGCGGGCCCGCGCACGGTGAACAGGATGCTGTTGGCGGCAATGGGGTCGCCATCCTGAACTGACCAATCCGGTTGCAGTGCAGGGTCGAGCGCTGCAAATACCGCATCTACCCAGGCACGGCCACAGAGTATGCCGTCTTCACGCGTAATCACCCTGGCGGTTGCCGTGGCGCTGGCGGGAATCAGCGCCGCCGTAATGTCCCCGCTACCGATATCTTCCGCCAGTGCAGCGCGCACGTTGTCCTGTATGTCAGTATCGGTGAGCGCGGTCATAGGTCAGGTATCCACAATGGGCTAGAAAAGCTCGATTGTAGCAGCCTGCTGCAAGCTGCGTCGCATGCGTTGAGCGTCTGCGGCCACTGGACTATGATGGCGGCTTACGCGATGGGGCTTGCATGCGTTATACACTCGACAATGGCTGGATCCAGCAGGCACGAGCAGTGCCATCGCCCAACTGTGGGCCGCGGCCGGGAGACGCACCCGTGGAGCTGCTTGTCATTCATAATATTTCCCTGCCACCGGGTTGTTTCGGCGGCGACGCCATCGAGCACTTGTTTACCAATTGTCTCGATAGCACAGCGCATCCTTATTACGCAGAAATTTGCGGACTGCAAGTGTCGGCGCATTTTTTGATTCGCCGCTGCGGTGAACTGGTGCAGTTTGTGGCGACTGGTGCTCGCGCCTGGCATGCGGGTGTGTCGTGCTGGCGTGGGCGGGATAACTGCAACGATTTCAGTATCGGGGTGGAACTCGAAGGTTGTGACGATGTGTCCTATGCCGATGCCCAATACGCAACCTTGGCGGTGCTGACTGACACATTGATTGCCGCCTACCCCGAGCTACACAGTGATCATCTCGCCGGGCATGTCGATATTGCACCCGGACGTAAAACCGACCCCGGTCCAGCTTTTGATTGGGCGCGCTATCGCGCCAGCTTGGCACCCGTAGGAGAATCGGCATGAGCTTCCTGGCCTTGATTATCGCGCTCTCGATGCGTCAGCTGTGGGGTGCAGAACCCTGGTTGCATCGCGATAGCTGGTGGTACGGCTATCGCGAGCGGGTGGCGGCGCTGGGCGTGCCGGGATGGATTCAGCTGGGGCTTGCCGTAGTGTTGCCCGCCCTGTTGCTGGGGATCTTTCTCGATGTGTTGGCGCCGGTGCTGTTCGGGCTTCCCTGGATACTGCTGGCGGCGGTAGTCCTGCTTTACAGTTTTGGCCGCGGTGATTTTCAAGCGCGTATTGCACAGTACCGAGGGCACTGTGAACGTGGCAACTACGAGGCGGCCTGGCTCTATTTGTGTGGTGAGCTTGAGGCAGATGACCTCGCTGTGGCCTTGGGCAGTGCTAGCGCCGATGCGGCTGACCTGCGCCTGCAGGAGCGGCTGCTTTACGACGGTTACCAGCGCTGGTTTGCAGTGGTGTTCTGGTTCGTCCTGTTGGGCCCTGCCTGGGCGTTCGGCTACCGCTTATTGCAGATGTCTGTGCACGGTGTGAGCCCCAGCCCTTGCGCGGCTCAGCTGTTGCATTGGGTCGACTGGCTGCCCGTGCGCGTGTTAGCCATTACTTTCACCCTCGCTGGAGATTTTGTGCGCAGCCATAATGCACTGCGCGAGGCTGTGGTCGATACCTCCAGCGACGCCCCTTCTGTGCTGCGTGCCGTTGGCGCCTCTGCGGCGTATGCTTGGGAAGGCGCTGCTGATTCAGCGGCTGAGGCTGCGATTGGTGTAGCTGGCGAGATGATTCCTGCACTCAGCAGTCTGCTCACGCGCAGCGGCGTTGTGTGGGTGGTTGCCATTGCGCTGGTAGCGATTATCGACTGAGGTGTTTGGCTGTTCTGAATTACATCAAATGGCGCTCACCCCGGCAGAGTCTCGCATCAGCTGCTAAACTTAAGACAAGTCAGCTGAGCTACACGCACTTCAGGTCTGTCTATGTCGAAACACATTCGCACTGATGCGACGCTGCCGTCGGTTTTTGCGCGGTTAACTGCTACCCCAGCGCGTCGTATGTATGCGCTCACGATAGTGTTTCATCCGGACGTGCAGAGAATTGGTGAGCGCTGTTTGCTGCGTGCCACCACACGCAAAGCCTGCGTACTGGGGCGCGAGCAGCTGGCTTTTCGGCGCGCGACCGAAGCCATCGAACGTACCCTCGACGACCCGCATCTCAGTCGTCAGGCGCTGCGCATCCGGTTCGGCGAAGGTGGGGTTACACTGACGCCGTTGCCCGGGGCCTGTCGTTGTCGCCTGAATGGCGAGTGGGTGCAGGAGGCCTGCGATTTTTCGGCCGAGGCGCTGCGCAAGGGTATTATTATACAGCTGGCTCACAGCGTGGTTTTGCTGCTGCGTGAGCTGTCTGTGCCTCCCGCCGCCTCTGTGTCTGCGCCGTTGGGTGACGATGGCGACGGCTTGCAGGGCAGTAGTGACTATATGCAATCGCTGCGCGCCAACATAGCGCGTAGTGCGCGCTGCGGGCTCGATGTCCTTATTCGCGGCGAAACCGGCAGCGGCAAGGAGCTGGTGGCGCGAGCACTACATGCCCAAAGCGAGCGGGCCTCTGGGCCGCTCGTCTCAGTGAATATGGCGGCAATCCCTGCGGGCGTGGCGGCTGCGGTGCTTTTTGGCAGTGTACGTGGCGCCTTTACCGGTGCCGAGCGCAACAGCGAGGGTTATTTCCAGCAAGCCGCCGGCGGCAGCCTTTTTCTTGACGAGGTGGGCGACACGCCGGAAGAGGTGCAACCTCAGCTATTGCGCGCACTGCAAGAGCGCGAGGTGCAACCGGTGGGAGGCCCTATGCGCAAGGTGGATGTGCGGGTAATTTCTGCGACAGACGCCATTTTGGAGGGCCCGGACAGCAACTTTCGCCGTTCACTTCTGCACCGGCTGGGGAGCGCTGAAGTACGGGTCGCTCCCTTGCGCGAGCACCCGGAAGACATCGCTGAACTGCTCTGCCATTTTTTACGCTCCGCGTGTGTTGAAACCGGCTACCCTGCCGTGCTCCCCTCAGTAACGGACGATGCCTTGCAGATAGCGCAATGGGCAGAGCTATTTTTTCTCTGTCAGGGCCACGACTGGCCCGGCAATGTACGTGAGCTGGCCAACTGCGCGCGGCAAATTGTGCTGCGAGGAGAAGGTAACCTGTTGCCGCCGTTGAGGTTTGATCAGCCGGGTGATTCTGGTGTGGCAGATTCTCCTGGATTGGCTGTGCCGGCGGCCGCTGTGGAGCTAGGTGACGATGCGCTGCGAGCGCTACTGGAACAGGAGCGTTATGAGGTCAGTGCAGCGGCACGGCGAGCGGGCATGAGTCGTCAGGCGGTGTATCGGCGTTTGCCTGGTTTGGGCCTTCGGCTGGCTTCACAGATACCTCAGGAAGAGCTGCAGCAAACATTTGCGCGCTGTAATTATGATGTCGCGGCAGCTGCTAAGGCATTACGTGTATCTGCGAGAGGGCTGCGCAATCGCTTGGCGCACCAGGGGAGCGATCCGACAGCCGGGGCAAGCCCTCCATGAAAGGCAGCGACCGCATTGGTCCTTACCGCATTTTGCGCCTCATTCGACGCGGTGGTGCGGGGTCTGTGTATCTGGGTATTGATGACCGCCTGGGTCGGCGCGTTGTAGCGAAAATTTACGCGCTACCCGAGGAGCCAGCGCGCAGCCGGATGGTGCTGCGTGAAGCTCAGACCATCGCCGCGCTCGACAGTATGCGTGTGGTTAAAATTCACGATGTGATTGTTGGAGACACTCATCTCGCCATGATCATGGAATATGTGGCGGGCTGTGATCTGGAAGAACTGCTGGCAGAACGCGATTTGTCGCTGGCAAGTATTCTTATTGTGGCTAACGATGTTGCCGCCGCCATCGCTGTGGCGCGCCAAAGCGGCATTGTGCACGGCGACATCAAACCCGGAAACGTGCTGATTACTCGCGAAGGCCGGGTCAAGCTCACTGACTTTGGCCTGGCGGCACCGCAGGGTGACAGTGCGACGGCGCAGGGTAGCCTGAGCTGCATCTCGCCAGAGCAGCTACTCGGCAAGCCCCGCGATGTGCGCTCCGACCTGTTTGCGCTGGGTTGTCTGCTCTATCGCCTGCTTACCGGCCGGCATCCCTTTCAGGGTCGTCAGGGGCTGAACTCGGAGGCGCTGTTGCAGGGCGCGGCGCCCCCATTGCCCGCTGTGCTTGCCGATGGTACAGCTCTGCCCAACGGGCTGGGTGCGCTGGTGGAACGCTTGCTCGCCGCCGATCCTGAGCAGCGGCCGGGTAATACCCATGCTGTGCGTCACCAGTTGCAGGCCATCGCGGCAGAGCTCCCACGGCAGTTGCGCTCGCCTTTACGCGATGAAGCTGAGCCGGTTTTCCGCGATGAGGCCGTAGATGACCTTCCACTGCAAATACCGCCTGGCCTGAGCCGTCAAGGCCGCTCGCGGATGCCTGCACAAGATCAAAAGTGGGCTCTGTTCGCCACATGGCACCGTTGGCAACGCCGGCACTGGATCGCTGCAACGACCACGGTGTTGTGTGCATTGGGCGCGCTCTTGTGGGGCCTGTGGCCTCATGATCAGCGGGTATTCGTGCCACGCCCTGTGGTTGCGCTCGAGCCTCCAAAGGCGGCATTTCCCGAAAACGTTGACTCGGATATTTTGTTCGAAGTCTTGCGCGAGCAGATTCTGGCGGTGCGGCCTGACGCGCTGCTGCACGGGGAAGCTGCTCCTTTCCTGCCCGCTGCTCTGGACCCTGCGTTACCGCCGCCGCCGGAGACTCTGCGCATTGCTTTGCAGTGTTCTCAAACACTGTGCGTGCTTGGTTTGGAGCGGGAGCGCGCAGGGAGCTTTCGTTATCGTCAGGCTGTGATGCCTGCGGGTGCCCCAGAGCATCGCTGGCAGGCCTTGACTGCCGAGGCCGTCGCCGAGCTGTTTGCCGTAAATCTCTAGCGGTTTCGGCCCAAGGTTTGGCTCGTTTCGAGCTCGCGCACGGCGTTCAGTAAAGACCTGTTGCGTGGTGTTGCGATGTGCAGGCGTTCTGCGGTGGCTACGAGGTGTCCGGTGAGGTAGTCAATTTCCGTCGGGCGCCCCGCGCTGATGTCCTGCAGCATGGAGGAGCGGTTGTTTGCCGTGGCCCTGATGACCTCCATGACCGATGTGTGCAAATGAGTTGCGGCCTCCGGGTGGCCGGCCGCTTCTGTGACGGTGGCGATTTCCACACATAGCTCGCGCACGGCCAGTGCCAACTCGTGACGTTCTGCCAGCGCTCCGTTGAGGCAGTGGTGCAGGGCGGTGAGAGGGTTGATGGCACAGTTGATCGCCAGCTTTCGCCACAGCACTGCGTCCATGTCGCTGGTCCAGACGCAGTGTGCGTCGATCTCCTGCCAGTCACTGAACCAGTCCGGTGCGCCAAGTTCGCTTGCCCCAAACCAGGTTATGCCGCGCCCGGCACGCTGCACTTCACGGTTTTGCCCATGGTGTGTTGCACGAAAAGCGCCCTCGGTGGTGCTGCCGCTGACAACCGTGAAGCGCGGCCATTGCTCGGCAATACGCTGCTGGTAGCCAAGGCCGTTGGCGAGCAACACGATCACCGCATCTGGTGCCAGGCGCGGCAGCACACTGGCGATGCTCTCCTCCAGGTCGTATGCCTTGGTACACACCAGTAGCTGGTGGATGGGCGCGGCTGAGGCAGGGCTGCCAAGCGCAAAATTATGCCTGTTTGTCACGCTGCCTTCGCGCAGCAGGATGTCCAGGCTGCCCCGCTCGAGTGCGGGGTCAGATGGCCTCAGCACGAGCGAGCAGCCCACGCCTGCTTGATCAAGCAAGCAAGCAAATAAGCTTCCGATCGACCCGGCGCCAAGGATATGCCAGTGGCGTGAATCCATTCAGCGCGCGCTGGGGATTGCAATGCGTTGTCGGCGGATTACCATGGTGCTCCTGACTTATTGCTGAAACTGAGGAAACGCACTATGCCATCTTTCGACGTTGTATCGGAAGTCGACCTGCACCAGTTGACCAATGCAGTCGACCAGGCTTCGCGTATTGTGACCAATCGATTTGACTTCAAAGGGATTGATGCGGGCTTCGCGCGCGAGGAGCGCACCGTTGCGCTGCACGCCGAAGCCGAGTTTCAGTTGACGCAGATGGAGGATATGTTGCGCAGTGCGTTGATCAAGTGTGATATCGATCCGCAGGCGATGGAGTGTGGTGAGCCGGTGGCCAGCGGTAAACTGGTGCGCCAGAATGTGACGCTGCGCCATGGCCTGGATGCGGCGCAGTGTAAAACGTTGGTCAAACAGCTCAAGGAAGCCAAACTCAAGGTGCAGGCGCAGATCCAGGGTGATCAAGTGCGCGTGACTGGCAAGAAGCGCGATGACTTGCAGGAGGCTATCGCGCTGTTGCGCGCCAGCGATATCGGCTTGCCGCTGCAATTTTCCAACTTTCGCGACTAGCTAATAGTCATGCGGCCGCAGCACCGAGATACGGCCGGCCACGAGTAGCGCGGCGAAGGCCCGCCCTTTAGTGAGTGGGCGTGCTCACTTGTGGCTACAGAGACCCTGTTCCATGTAGGCGGGTAGACGATGCAAGGCAGCCCTGCAGGCGAGCTAGCTTGAGGGTGAGTGGCGCGGCGGCGGGCTCCGTGTTTGTGGTCACATGCCAGAGCCACTCGAGATAGCGGTAAATGCATTCAAAGCTGCCGAGTTGCTCCTGGTCACTGGCGGTGGCGGGGCGCTGCAGGTAACTCATGAGCAGGTCATCGCGCCCGTCGTTATTCAGCTCGTCGCCTGCGCAGGTTGCGGCGAGGTCAAACCACACCGGCCCCATCGCCGCATACTCCCAATCTATTGCCCATAGCTTATGGGTACTCATAATACGATTGGACTGCAGCAAGTCGTTGTGGCAGAGCGCGGATGCAGTGCCTGGCTCCAGCCGATCTATCAGTTGCTTGATGAGGGGTGCAGCCGAGTCGACTAACGGACGCAGCTGTCGCGCGATTTGCGGGGTTGCGTTGGCAAGTGCGTGCTCGGCTGCAGCGCAGCGCTCACCGATGTCGAGTGTCTCTGCGATGGGCGGCAGTGCATGTATACGTCGCATCAAAGCGCCAACGGCAGCGGGGCTGGCCTGTTGCTGCGCGTCCGGGGGGACGTAGTCGCACACCAGGACTCCTTGCTGCTCATCCAGAAAGCGTGGTGCCGGCGCCAGCCCGGCAGCGTGCGCGTGCGTCATCGCCTGCCATTCGGCTAAGCGGTGCAGCCCGTGGCTGACGGTTGCTGCGCCGCTTAAGCGCAGCACAAACTGCGCGCTGCCCGCCTCCACCAGGAAGCTGTGGTTGCTGAGGCCTTGCCCCAGAGGCCTTATCAGCTTGGGGCTGCCCTGTAAGGCCGCAGTGTGCCACTGCGGCCATTGTTGCAGCGCCTGGTTTAAACGTAGGCGGGTTGCAGGTGGTAGTGCTTGCGCCATTGCAGATACCCGAAGATCACGATGACCAGATAGACGGCGAACAGTCCCGCGGTCAGCAGGAGCCCGCGGTCCCAGTAAAGGTAAATCGAAATGCTGTCGATGACCAACCAATAGAGCCAGTTTTCGAGGACTTTTCGGGCGACCATCCAGGTGGTCAGAATACTGCCCCAGGTGGTGAAAGAGTCGGCATAGGGGAGGGCGGCATCGGTGTATTGATCCAGCAGAAAGCCGCTGCCCGCGCTGGCTGCCAATACGCTTGCAAGCGCCAGTAGATGCCAGTGCACGGGCCAGGTAGTAATAGCCAGCCTGTGCGGTTCACCACCACTGCTGCTGTCGGCGTCACTGCCGCGCCATTGGCTCCAGCCGTATATCGCCATCGCCAGGTAGTACAGCTGCAGCGCTGACTCCATGAGCAGCCCCACCTGCCAAAAAAGCCAGAGGAAGATGGCAGTGCTGGCGAATGCGGCGTACCAGCACCAAAGGCTTTCACGCACTGCCAGTATCAGGTAGGCGATGCCCAAGGCGACGGCTGCGAGCTCCCAGCCTGACCACGCCGTGGCCGCGGCCACGAGCTGCTCTAACAGTGTTTCTGTTGTCATGCGGGGCGAATCGGCAACAGGCCGGGGATGAATTTACACACCAGCACCTGCTTGCCAAAATCGCGATAACTCGCCTCCAGCGCGGCCTGAACCAGAGCGAATACCGGGCCCGCTGCTCCGCTGATTTGTGTGCTCATGGCGTTGGTGACCACGATCACGTTCTGGCTTGCGGCCAGTTGGGTAATAAAGCTGTCAATGACCCGGATGTAGTCTTTCTGCAACGGGTACAGGCTGAGTTCAGCGGTGATATCCATGGCGGTGTCCCTCGGTTTAAAACTGGTAGCTGGCGCTTAAGCCGACACTGCGCGGCTCCCCAAATTGATAATAGGGCTCGACGACATAGCCCTTGCGCGGGTCGTTGCCAAAGCTGCCAAACCCACGCGTGGTGTAATCCCGGTCGGCCACATTGCGTGCCCACAACGCCACCTCCCAGTTTTCCTCTGCCCAGCCCAGCCGCAAGTGGACCAGTTCATAGGCAGCGGAGCGCAGATCGTGCCGGTCAGAAAAGTAAAAACTGTCGCGCGCTTCAAGGTCGATGCGCGCATATATCTGCTGGGTGAGCGCGAGCCTGCCGCCCAATGCGGCTTGGTAGCCGGGGGCGTGGGCCTGATCGCGGCCGGCCAGGTCCACGCCATCAGCATTGACGTAGCGGTCGAAACTGGCCTCCAGCAGCCCCAGGTTGGCGTAGAGCTCCAGCGACTCGGCCGCCAGCCAGTCGACCTCCAGTTCCAGCCCGTAGTTGTGACCGCGCGCCGCGTTGTTGGTGAAGTCGATAAACGCGGTGCTGCCATCTTCCCGCGGCAGTACCAGTGAGCCCTTGACCTGCTGGTCGTCCCGGTCCATGTAAAACAGCGCGAGGCGCCCCCGCAGGCTGCCACCCAGGGCCTGGGCTTTGTACCCGGCCTCGTAGTTGAGCAATGTCTCTTCATCAAAGCTACCGAGGCTGGCCAGTAGGGCCTGCTCACCGGCATCGCTGGTGGCACCGGCGCTGGCCAGAATGCCGGCGTTGACGCCATTGCCGCGATAGCCGCGCGACACACTGGCATACCAGAGCGCGCCGTCATTTTGCTGGTACTCAAGCGCTAGCCTGGCGCCCCAGAGTGTCCTGCTCACACGGTCGGCCACGGCATTATTGTCGCGGTAGCGAGTTCGTCGCTCCTCCACCCGAAGGCCAGTAACCAGCGTCAGTGCATCGCTCAATCGTGTGTCCAGCTGCCCAAACAGAGCGCCGGTGTCGGTGTCATAGTCGCTGCTAAAGGTCTGCTCCAGATAGGTATATTCACGCCGGAGACCTTCGCGTTCGCTGAGGTAGTAAAGGCCCGCAGCCCAGTCCGTGCGGCCGCCAAACAGGCGTGAGTGATCATTGGATAACAGGCGCAGCTCGCCACTGACGCTGTCGCGGTCGCGCAGGTACTGGTCGAAGGAGCTGTATTCCAGCTCCGGCGCAATGCCGATGAAACTCCAGTCCTCATCGAAGCTGTATTCGGTGCTGGTAGTCGCCGCCGTAAGCAGGGTCTCGATATCAAAGGCGGTGCGTGATGCTGCCCAGTTCAGGTTGACCGCGCTGGTTTCCTGACGATCGCGGCCGGGCTCATCGGACAGGGTACGACGTGTGTTGTCCAATGAAAAAGCATCGTACCCGTTGTCGATATCGACAAACACGAAACCCAGGTCCACGGCATCAGTTGCGGTGGGTAGCCAGCGTAGGCGCGCGCGCACGGTGGTTTCATCGTGTTGGTTGGTGTCTTCCCTGCCCAGAAAGTCGTTGCGATAGTAGCCATCACTGCCAAATTGTTGCACCGCCACGCGATACAGCAAGTGCTCGCCCGCCAGAGGGCCTGTTCCAACAACGCCCAGGCTGTGGGTGTTGTAGTCAGCCAGTGTGGCCTCCACGCGCAACCCCGGTGTTGCTTCCGGCGCTGCGCTGCGGATATTGATCAGCCCGGCGAGCGCGTTCGCGCCGTGCAGCGTGCCCTGTGGGCCGCGCAACACCTCGACCTGGGCCACGTCGAATACAGTGCCGAGTGTACCCAGTCCGCTAAAATCGATGCCATCAATCAGCAACCCGACGGATGCGTTGAGAGGTTCCTGAAACTGGCTGCGCTCACCGATACCGCGAATTTGGAAAAATCGCGCTCGGGAGGAGCCGCTGGCATAGTTGAGGTTGGGTATAACATTAAGCACTTCTTCCAAGTGCTGTGCCGCCCGCTCGCGCAGCCCATCGCTGGTGATCACGCTGGTCGATACCGACTGGCTGAGGAGTGGGGTGTCTCGCCATTCAGCGGTGACAATGATCTCACTGAGTTCCTGGGCGCTGACCGAGGCGGCCAATAGCAGGACGGGAGTACAAAAAGAACAAACAGGTTTCATCAGGTTCTCCTTTGAGGAAAGCAAGAGAACCGGTTGGATATGCGGAATGGATTAGGAAACATGCACCTATCCCTACGCCGGTCCTAACCGGGTCAGGTTCAAAGGGTTTACCGCGCGCGGTATCTCAGGCCGTAGCCACCCCCAGGTCTGCAAACAAAAATCACCGGCGGTAACATTTCGTTACATTGCAGCGCAGCTCTTGTTTGCAACGCAAGTATAGGCCGCTTACACTCAACTCTCAATTAATAAGTCTTGAGTGCCGGATGTTGGCGTCCGGTTAACGGCGGAATTTTGAATGTCGGATGACTCTTGGTACGACGCACTCCCCGGTGAGGAAATCGAAGCCGCACCAGCGCCAGAAAGCCTCGCTGAAATCCGTGAGAAGCGCTTGTCAGAAACCATTCACCTTAACCGTTGGTTGGTTGATCAGGCCCGGCAGATGCAGCAGATGATGCTTGAAGCGCCAGACCTTGGCGCTTTGCTCGAAGTCTTGCTGGTGAGTATGCCGCGTCACTTCGGCTTTCGTATTGCGGAACTTTGGCTTGACGATCCCGAGAATGTCCTTGCCGGTCTGATGACGTCTGGCCATCGGTACGGCCAGTATTTGCAATTGCATCACGACGTGTTTGAGATGCAGGAGTTGTATGACATGGAGCCGCAGGTCATGCTGCTCGATGCAACCGACTCGCGCATGTTCGATGTCTTGAAGACCGACCAGGGCATCCAGCACGCGCTGTTGGTGCCCTTGCTTGATTCCGGCCGTTTATTGGGCAGCTACCATTGTGGCCTTGTGGAGCAACCGGCGGAGACTTCGCCAGCGGATCTTGAGGTGGTAACGCACCTCGCGTCGATTGGCTCTCTGAGTTTCAAGAATGCGGTAAGCCGGCAGCAAATTTCTCGCCTCACCATGCTTGATCCCCTGACGCAAATCAGTAACTTGCGCGGTTTCGAGAAAGACATTGCACGGGAAATTGCTCGAGCTCGTCGGGGCAACGAGGCTTTGTCGGTGCTTATGTTAGAGGTCGACGAATTCGAAGAGTTGTACCAGCATTATGGAGAGATCACTGGCCGCTTCGTCCTTAAAAAGGTGTCCGAACGCGTGTCCTCCGGGCTGCGTGCCACGGATTATCTGGCTCGGCTTTCCGAGTCGCGTTTGGCCATATTGTTACCAGCCACCTGTGAGGCCCCTGCTATCGATGTCGCCGAGCGGCTTCGTAAAGATGTTGAAAACCTCCTTATTGATGATGGCCGCGGTGCAGTGCTGCAGGTTACGCTTAGTTTAGGCCTTGTAACTTGGGAGCCAGAGCGTTACCCAGCTGTCGACATGGCTCAGTTGGCGCGGCATATCCAGAGCGCCTGCTCGAAAGCGGTGCAAAGCGCGGTTGCCGGCAACGGGAATAAACTGAAGCTCGGCCGCCTCTCGGCCTTAATGATTTAGTGCTGGAGACAGTCGGCCTTTGAGGAGTATTGACGAGCTTTTCAGCAACAATCGCGCTTGGGCGCACTCCGTAAAGACCTCCGACCCCGGTTTTTTCGAGAAGCTGGCTAATCAGCAAAGTCCGGAGTATCTGTGGATTGGGTGCTCTGATAGCCGGGTGCCCGCCAACCAGATCGTTGGCCTACTGCCGGGTGAGGTTTTTGTTCATCGCAATGTGGCCAACATGGTCGTACATACCGACTTTAACTGTCTCACCGTGCTGCAATATGCGGTGGACGTGCTGCGCGTGAAGCATGTTCTGGTGGTTGGGCATTACAATTGCGGGGGAGTACGGGCAGCCTTTGAAAACCGTGATAATGGCCTAATCGACAACTGGCTGCGCAATATCAAAGATGTTCAGCAGCGGCATCGGCGTCGTATTGCGGCGCTCGACAACGACGAAGAACGCGTCAATCTTCTTTGCGAGCTGAACGTGATCAGCCAGGTATCGAATGTGTGTCACACCACAATTGTGCAGAACGCGTGGGCCCGCGGCCAACCGCTGTCGGTGCATGGCTGGGTGTACAGCCTGCAGGACGGTTTGATTCAGGACCTGAAGTGTACCGTGACGAGTCCAGACCAGATATCTGAGGTGTATCGGGTACAACCGGATAGCGGTAATGTCTGATCCCCCGAACGGGTGACCCGCCACAGCCCGCGCTGCGTTAAACTAAAAATCCCACCATAACGACAGCAGAGGTACGCCATGCCAGTTCAACCTGTAGCGATTGCGGGTAGTAAAATTCTGATTACGGGCCCCACCGGCCAGGTGGCGGCACCGGTCATTGATGCGTGGGCTGGCACAGCCGAACTTACCGCCTTGGCACGTTTCAGTGATCCGGCGCAGCGCAGCGCGCTGGAAGAGAAAGGCGTTCGCTGCCTGGCGGCAGACTTGGCGGACCCCACGGCGCTGCAGGGGCTGCCCGATGACTTTGATTATGTTGTGAACCTGGCCGTGGTCAAGACAGACAGCTTTGACTACGACCTGGCAGCGAACGCAGAAGGCTTGGGACGTTTGATGTTGCACTGCCGAAACGTGCGCGCCTTCCTGCATATGTCGTCTACGGCGGTGTACGAATACGCGGGCCATGAGCCGCGCGCCGAAGGCGCACCATTGGGAGACAACCACCGCACAATGTTCCCAACCTACAGTATCAGCAAAATTGCCGCCGAAACCGTGTGCCGTTTCGTGGCCCGCCAATTTGGTATTCCAGCGACCATTGCACGCCTCAGTGTGCCCTATGGCAATAACGGTGGCTGGCCCTGGTATCACCTGCTGATGATGGAGCAGGGTATGCCCATCGATGTCCACCCGGAGCGGCCGAACTTGTACAACCTGTTGCATGCCGACGATTATGTTGAAAAGCTCCCACTGCTGTTGGCCGCCGCCACTACCGACGTCACCACGGTTAACTTTGGTGGCTCGCAGGCTGTTGGCATCGAGGAGTGGTGCGCCTTTCTCTCCGAGCTGACCGGGCTGGAGCCAGAGTTTCGCGATAACCCCGCAGCCTTTGGAAGCCTGGCCATTGATTCTCAGCGAATGCACGACCTGATAGGCCCCACCCGGGTGGACTGGCGAGAGGGTGTGCGCAACATGGTTACCACGCTTTCCCCGCAGCTGCTTAAGCCCGGCACCTAAGCCAATGTTCACAGCCGGGTGGAGTGCTGGATGAGCAATTTACTTGTTCTGCTGGCGGTGCTGTTTGGTGCAGTGGCGCTGATGGTGATTTTGGGCGAGCGTTTTGCGCGGCCCATACCGGCAGAGCGAATGCAACGCATACAACGTTGGCTGCTGCCGTTGGTAGGCCTTATGTTGCTGCTGTCTGTTGCCCATCACTACTGGTAGGTCGTCTGGCATTGGCAGGCCGGCAGGAGTGGGACGCTAGCGGCAGTTCAGTGTGCTCCTTAAGATCACCCTGGAGGGTGATGCGCCGGGCCTGCAAACGGAGCACACTGGCTGGCAGCGGTCAGTGAGACAACAATTATTCTGAGAGGGCTAGTGCCATGTCGACATCCGAGCTTGATGCATTACGCAGCGGCCAGCTATGGGAGGACTTTTGCGAGTCGCTGAAGAGTGCCGGCGCGGAAGTGCTTGCGGCTGGCACCCCAGAGGATGACCTCACTCGCGCCGAGGGTTATCGCTACCTGACTCGTTTGCTGCGCTTGAGTCTTGAAAAGCACCTTGAATTCAGTGACCCAAACTGCCCGCAGTTCTATTCCCTGTCTCATGAAACCGCGAAAATCGGTAACGACAATCCAGACAATTTCTATCAGAATTGCGCCGTCGATGGGCGGCGCAGTTACCGTATCACCGGAAATGCAGGCCACGCCGAGTACCTGAGCATTGAAACCAAGGCGGGCTCTTTCGCCGGGCAGGGAAATATGGCGCCGACGGGCCACATTACCCTTGAGGACCTGGAGCTTGGCCCCGAGGGTGAATTTGCGCTGTTGGTCAGCGCCACCCGCCAGCCGGGTAACTGGTTGCCTATGACGGAAGCTTCGGACAATATTCTGGTGCGACAGACATTCCGTGACCGGGCGCTTGAGCCCAAGATGGACCTGCGTATTGAGTGTCTTGATCCACAGGATGCACCGGTACTTGACCCTACGGAATTTGCCGCGCAGCTCAAGCGTGTGGTGCCCTTCGTGAACGGCACCGCCGGGCTCTTTCGCAACTGGATGCTTGGGTTTTCTGAGCACATTAATGCGTTACCGCCGAACGACCAGAAAATGTGCCTGCAGGCGGGTGGGGACCCGGCTATTTATTACCATAACAGCTACTGGCAGTTGGCGCCGGAGGAGGCGCTGCTGATCGAGTTTATGCCGCCAAAGGATTGTCGTACCTGGAATTTTCAGTTGTCCAACTTTTGGATGGAGTCGCTCGACTACCGCTTCCATCGTATTCACTTGAATCGCAGCAGCGCTCACTACGAGCAAGACGGCAGTGTGCGCATTGTGGTCGCCGCGACAGACCCAGGCGGTGCATTTCCCAACTGGTTGACTACGGCGGGCCAAAGCGGCGGCAGTATGCTGCTGCGTTATGTGGAAGCCTCCGATTTTCCGCCCGTTAAAACACGGGTTATTGCCCTGCAGCAACTCGCTTCTGGAAGGATACATTAAAATGGACAAATTGCGCCTGGACGCCGATGCACTGGTGGCCGCCGCGAAAGCGGTAGACGGGTTAGATGACTTTGGTGACGACAGCTATCGGGAGCCGCTGGAAAAGCTGCTCTGGTCGCTGGTTCACGAAGCGGATCTTAACGCCATTGGCCGGCCAGCCATGGCCCAGCGTATGTTGGATATCTTGTCGACGCGTCTGCGGGTGCAGGAGTGGTTGCGTCGCCACCCGGAAATCCGCGACGAGGAGATAGTCGCACCGCTGGTTATTGTCGGCTTGCCGCGCACCGGCACAACCATGTTGCACCGCACCATTGCTGCAGATGTTCGTATGTATGCACCGCTGTGGTACGAGGTTCGCTATCCCTGTCCTGACCTCAACTGGGATTTTACGGCAGCCGGGGACCGACGCATACGCGATGCGAAAGCGGAAGTGCAGATGATGGTCGACAGTAACCCGGACCTGCTTTCAGTGCATCCGCTGGACGCGATGGAGCCTGACGAAGACATCATGCTGTTGGAGCAGTCTTTCTACAGCTTCAATATCCAGGCCCTGGCGCATGTACCTTCGTTTGATGCCTGGGTCGAGGCGCAGGACCATACCGCGGGTTACGAATACTTGAAACTGCTGCTGCAATTTTTGCAGTGGCAGAAAAGGCGCAGCGGGCAGAGCGGTGAGCGCTGGGCACTCAAGGCGCCTCATCACCTGCACTACATGGACCTTGTGTTCCGCATGTTCCCGAATGCCCGCGTGGTACAATCGCACCGTGACCCGGTGGAAACGATTCCATCACTGGCGAGCATGATCGCCAACGTGTGGCAGGTGTATTCGGATTCCGCCGACCCGGTTGAGGTTGGCAAGCAGTGGGCGCGCAAGTTCGCCACAGGAATGCAGCGCACGATTGATGTGCGCCGTGAAGTGGGCGAGGAGCACTTTCTCGACCTCTGGTTTAAAGACACGGTGAGCCAGCCGCTGGTAGAAATCGGCCGGGTCTATGATTTTTTAGGCATGGACCTGACTCCCCAGGCCAGCGTGGAGATGGCGCGCTGGCAGGATTCCAACCGCCGCGAGCTACGCCCTGCCCACGCCTATACCCTCGAGCAGTTTGGCTTGACCGAAGAGGGCTTGAAGGAACAGTTCAAGGGCTACCGGGAGGCCTTTATCCTCGGACACTAACATTCTTGCTGTACATAACGGCGAGCAACCTGGCGACTAGCACGAGAGAGCACACATGGCAGAGCAGAAAGCGACCAACGTCCACTGGCACGAGGGCGACATTACCCGCGAGCACCGGGAGAAACTGTTAGGGCATAAAGGCGCAACCCTGTGGTTCACCGGCTTATCCGGCAGCGGTAAAAGTACGGTAGCCGTTGAGCTGGAAGGGCGCCTCAACGAGATGGGCGTTCTCGCCTACCGGCTGGATGGCGACAACGTACGCCTGGGTATCAACCGCAATCTGGGCTTCAGCGCGGATGACCGCACCGAGAACATCCGTCGCATCGGTGAAATTGCCAAGTTATTCGTGGATAGCGGTATTGTCACCTTAAGCAGCTTCATCAGCCCTTATGCGAGTGACCGCAATCAAGTGCGTGAATTGCACGAAGCAGCCGGCATGGACTTTATCGAAGTCTTTGTTGACTGTTCACTGGCGGCAGCCGAAGCGCGTGACCCGAAAGGCCTGTATAAGAAAGCTCGCGCAGGAGAAATCAAGAATTTTACGGGTATTGATGACCCTTATGAGGCGCCGTTTAAACCCGAGGTGCATCTGCATTCAGATCAGCAGACCCTGACGGAAGAGGTAGACACCATTATCGACCTGCTGTGCGAGCGCGGCATTATCCAGCGTTGAATCATAATCAACTGTCGAACCTACTTACCAACTGGAGACTACGATGATCAAGCCACACGGCTCTGATGAGCTGCGCCCCTTGTACGTTGCTGATGCGCTGCGTCGCGCAGCGTTATTGAAAGAAGCGGAACAAATGCCCTCGTTGTTACTGAACTCAGCAGCTGCTGCGAATGCGGTGATGTTGGGTGCGGGTTACTTCAACCCGCTCACCGGCTATATGAACTTGTCCGACTGTCTGAGCGTGGCGGATAAATTGCAAACTGTGGACGGGCTCTTTTGGCCTGTGCCCATCGTCAACCTGACAGAAGCGACCGATATTGCGCCGGGCAGCCGGATTGCGCTGCGCGACCCCAATGCCGAAGGCCACCCGGTGCTTGCGATCATGCAGGTCGAGGCGGCAGAAACGGTTGCTGATGAACAGATCGATTTCATCGCCGAGAAAGTTTTCCGCACCCTGGATCCGTCACACCCGGGCGTAGCTACTTTTAAATCCCTCGGCCGCACACTGTTGTCGGGCCCGATTGAAGTGTTGAGCTTTTCCTATTTCCCTGCTGAGTTTCCCGATACGTTTCGCACCGCGGTTGAAATTCGCGACGAAATTGCCTCTCGCGGCTGGAACACTGTGGTTGCCTTCCAGACTCGCAACCCCATGCACCGCGCCCATGAAGAACTTTGCCGAATGGCCATGGAAGACCTGCATGCCGATGGCATTCTGATTCACATGCTTCTGGGCCAGCTCAAGCCAGGTGATATTCCCGCGGACGTGCGTGATGCCTCTATCCGTAAAATGGTTGATGTCTACTTCCCGCCAAACTCGGTGATGGTTACGGGTTACGGCTTCGATATGCTCTACGCAGGCCCGAGAGAAGCTGTGCTGCACGCTGTGTTCCGGCAAAACTGTGGTTGTACGCATCTGATTGTGGGGCGTGACCACGCGGGTGTGGGCGACTATTACGGCGGCTTCGATGCGCAGACCATCTTCGATGAAGAAGTGCCGGCTGGCGCTCTGCAGCTGGAAATTTACCGGGCAGATCACACGGCTTACAGCAAGAAGCTAGACCGCGTGGTAATGATGCGTGATGCGCCTGACCACAGCCCGGAAGATTTCGTGTTGTTGTCAGGTACTCGAGTCCGCGAAATGTTGGGCAACGGCATTGCGCCGCCGCCTGAATTTTCGCGCCCGGAAGTGGCCAAGATCTTGATGGATTACTATCAAAGCCTTTAGTCGATAGAGTGTTGTCTGCACGGGGATTTGCTCGCCATTACGAGCCAATTTCCCGTTGCGCCTTGCAGGTTTACCTCAGTGGGTTACGCCGTTATCCGAGTTTGCGGTGACGGCGAGCAACGACTCCAATGTTTGCGGCCCAATGAGCGTGGCCAAAAGCTCACCGGCAGGATTGATAATGATCGTGGTGGGCAAAACATTCGGTCTATTAATTCCCAGCAGCGCTGCGGGATCTTCCCGCAGCGTGCGGAATTGCACATCCAGTGTGTCCAGCTGTGCCTGCAATGCTTCGCCTGTTGCGCCGTCATAGTTCACGCCAAGCACGGTGACCGTGCCGTGCTCGCGGTCCAGCGCATTCAATTCCGGAATCTCCTTGATGCAGGGCTTGCACCATTCGGCCCAATAATTGATAACGACCCACTGGCCTCGCAGGCCCTCCAGTATTGCTGCATTGCTTTCGGGGGCAGGGGGCTGGCAAGCAGCCAGCGTAATGAATAACAGGCTAAAACAGGCAATTCTCACGGGTGTACGCTCCTTTCTCGCGCTTGATGAACGGGTCCAGTGCCCCGGGGCGCGTAGTATGCCATGTTTGCTGTGCAGCGCCGCGGGAACTCGTTTTGCTATAATATACGGCCTCGGCCCCTCTGGAGTTTCCTGTGAGCGAGTATCTGATATACCACAATCCACGCTGCTCCAAGTCACGCGCTACCCTCGCCCTGTTGCGCGAGCATGGCGTGGAACCCGAGATCGTGTTGTATTTGCAGCAGCCTTTGTCAGTGGCGGCACTCAAACGCCTGCTGGGTAAACTGGGTATCACCGCTGCCGAGTGGGTGCGTCACGGCGAACCCGAGTTCAAGGCGGCAGGCTTGCAGGCGGGCAGCAGTGCGGTGCAGATTCTCAACGCCATGGCGGCGCACCCCAAGTTGATAGGGCGACCGGTTGTTGTGCGCGGTGAGCGCGCCGTGCTGGGCAGGCCTCCGGAAAACGTATTGGGGCTGTTTGACTGATGCCGGAACCGTACGTTTTAGTGCTTTATTACAGCCGGCACGGTGCAACTGCCGCAATGGCTTCACAGATAGCGCGGGGCGTTGAGTCGGTGCCGGGTATGACGGCAAGAATCCGTACCGTGCCTGCGGTCTCAGCCCGCTGTGAGGCAGTAGAAGACGGCATTCCTGCAGACGGGCCACTTTACTGTGAGCTGGACGAGCTGGCGGACTGTGCCGGCCTGGTGTTGGGTACCCCGACCCGGTTTGGCAACATGGCGGCTCCGCTAAAATACTTCATTGATCAGACGTCCGGGCTCTGGCTTAGTGGCGCGCTGATCAACAAGCCGGCTGCGGTGTTTACGTCAACCTCCAGCCTCCACGGTGGGCAAGAGTCGACATTGCTGAGTATGTTGCTGCCCTTGCTGCATCACGGGATGTTGGCGGTCGGGCTGCCTTACAGCGAGCCCGGCCTGATGACATCGACCAGTGGCGGCACACCCTACGGCGCGTCCCACTGGGGTGGCTCGGATAACGACAAGCGCCTCGACACGCAGGAAGTCGCCCTGTGCCGGGCCTTGGGAGCTCGTGTCGGCCGTTTAGCCACCGCTTTGGGTGACGTATAATGTTACCTGTAACGCCTGCGGTTGAGCGCAGTCGCCGAAGCCTGTGGTGTTGGCGCCTGACGTGGTTTAGCTGGGCCATGTTGTTGGGGCAGACGACGGTGTCGCTGGCGCTTACGCAGCCGCCCTTGATTATCTGGCTGGGAATTTTGTTACCCTTAACGTTATTTGTGCACGGAATGTTGCATGATCGCATGCGCAGCTTTATCTGGCTGTGTCTCGTGTCGCTGCCTTATTTTGTGGTGATGGTGGAGCGTTTGTTTGCGACGCCGCAGGCGTTGTTGCCCTGGGTGGGTATGGTTGCCGTTGTGGCTCTGTACTGCAGTGCCATGTTGTACGTTCGCTGGCGTGGCCCTGAGCTGCGCGCCGCTGCCCCCGTAGCCGTTTCGGAGTCTTTGTCATGAGTCGCCCTTCTTTAATTCGCCGCATCTTCTCTGGCTTTTGGCGCGGCCTTACCTGGTTTCGTTTGGCTCTCTCTAACCTGTTGTTTTTGGCATTTTTAGGCCTGATTTATGTGCTGTACTTCAGCGGCGGCCCACCGCCCCAGCCTGAGAAAGCGGCTCTCTTGTTGAATCTCAGCGGCATGATCGTCGATGAGAAATCGCAGGTGAATCCGCTGCAGGCGCTGGCGGGTGAGGCTTCTCCTGCCGATCGTGAAATATTGCTGCGTGATGTCCTCGATGCGGTGCACGAGGCCGCTAAGGACCCCGCGATTACCGCATTAGTGATGGAACTTGATTTTCTGGTGTCGGCGGGAATCAGTAAAAGCCTGGAGATCGCCTCGGCCATTGATGAATTCAAGGCGAGCGGTAAACCCGTGCTGGCACTAGGTGATTATTTCAGCCAAGACCAATACTTGCTTGCCAGCCAGGCGGATGAGGTGATCTTGCATCCCATGGGCGCGGTGCCGCTTGAGGGGTTTGCCAGCTATCGCAACCACTTCCGCGAAGCACTGGAAAAGGCTTCTATTTCCATGCATGTGTTTCGTGCCGGTGAGCACAAATCCATGGCCGAACCTTTCTTGCGTGACGACATGTCAGTAGAAGAAAAGGCCATCACCGCACGCTGGCTTGAAGATCTTTGGCAGGAGTACGCCAGTACTGTCGAGGCGCGCCGCAGCCTCCCACCGGGAGCGATTAATCGCTATATCGACGGTTACTCTGAGTATTTGACTGCCGCCGGTGGCAACGCTGCGCTAATGGCGCAGGAACAGGGGTTGGTGGATACCTTGCTGTCGCGTAGCGATGCCAACGACTATCTGGTTGAACAAGTAGGCGCTGCCGATGCTGAGGGCTTCTATGAAGCAGTGTTCTTTGAATCGTATATTGGTAACAAGCGTCCGATGGTGTTCACGCCAATGACCGAAGACCGCGTAGCGGTAGTAACCGCCGAAGGCAATATGCTGACCGGCGAGCAAGCCCCAGGCACCATAGGGGGTGACTCGCTGTCACGCCTGCTGCGCCAGACCGCTGAACAGCCTGGCGTGAAGGCGATTGTGCTGCGGGTGAATACCGGCGGCGGCAGTGTACTGGCGGCGGAACGTATCCGACAGACCATCGCGCGAATTCGTGAACAGGGCATGCCGATAGTGGTATCGATGGGATCGATTGCCGCGTCAGGAGGCTACTACATTGCAGCAGAGGCCGACGAGATTTGGGCGACACCTACGACATTAACCGGCAGTATCGGTGTCTTTGCTGCATTTCCAACGTTTGAGCGTTTGCTTGAGCGTGTGGGCGTCTACACCGATGGCGTGGGTACCACCCCTCTGGCGGGCTCTCTGCGCTTCGATCGGCCGCTGAATCCGCAAGTGGCGCAAACGCTTGCCAGCAGCGTAAATTTTACCTATGAGGGATTCCTCGAGCTGGTCTCCGCCGGGCGCGGGCTTTCACCAGAGGCGGTCGCCGCAGTGGCAGGAGGGCGCGTCTGGAGTGCAGCCGACGCTCTGGAAGTGGGTTTGATTGATGAGCTTGGGTCGCTAGCGCAAGCCGTTGCAGCGGCGGCGGAGTTGGCTGGTCTGGATAGCGCCAGTCATACGGTGGAGTATGTACATCAGGCGCTTTCGCCCCGTGAGCTATTGTTGCAACAGTTGGCGTCGCGCGTGGGCATGGTGGGTTGGTGGCCGGGGTTGGATGTGGGCATGCAGTTGCTGCGGCCGGTAGCTACGGCAGCTCGCACACTCACTGAGCTTAACGACCCGGCTCACCTGTACATGCGTTGCTTTGGCTGCACACCGCCCTGATATTTCAGCGACTGCGACTGCGACTGCGACTAGCTTGCGGTTGCGGTCGCATTGCTTGATGTGGGCGTGGTCCAGCGCTTGGCATCCAGCAGAATCATATATAGTGCAGGCACGAGCAACAGCGTAATCACCGTCGCAAACACGATGCCGAAGGCCAGCGACACGGCCATCGGCACGATTTCTTGTGCCTGAGCACTGCGCTCCAGCAACATGGGTGCCAGGCCAAAGAAGGTGGTCAGCGAGGTTAGCAGAATGGCGCGGAAGCGCTGTGTGCATGACTCCACCACGGCCCGCAGGGGCTCTACGCCGCTCTTGACCGCATTGTTAATATGATCAACGAGGATCAGACTGTCGTTCACCACAACACCACTCAATGCAATAACGCCCATCATGGACATCATGCTTAAAGGGTATCCGGTGAGCCAGTGGCCGACCACCGCGCCGATGACGCCAAACGGAATCACGCCCATAATAATTAACGGCTGTAGATAGGAGCGCGTGGGGATCGCCAATAGAGCATAAATACCGAACAGGGCGAGACCGAACCCGATCATCATGCTTTTCACTATCTTGCTCTCCTCATCGGCCATACCGGCAACGGCGTAGCTGAGCCCAGGGTAGCTTTGCAATAGCCCCGGGAGGACTTCGGCCTCCAGATCGGCAACGATACGCGAAGGCTCTACCACGTCCTTATTGGCTTCCGCAGTGACTTCTGCTGCGCGCTGGTAGTTGATATGGGTCACTTTACGCAGCCCCTGCCGAACTTCCAGGCTTGCCACCGTCTCGAAGGGCAGCTCTCGTCCATCCGGTGTGCGTATGTACATATCTTGCAGTGTATTGATCGTTTCGCGGTCGGCACGAGGGTAGCGCACCATGACTTTAACTTCATCGAGCCCGCGCTGCATGCGCTGGGCCTCGGCACCGTAGAAGGCGTGACGCACCTGAGTGGCAACCTCGTAGCGGGTCAGCCCGAGTGCCTCCCCCTCCGGCAGCAGCTCAATATTGAACTCGTCCGCCGTATCGCTGGCGCCATTACGCACGTCATAGATACCGTCGTAGCGGTGAATGGCAGTTTCCAGCTCGGCGGCCGCTGCTCGCAACAGGGTGAAGTCGCGGTGCATCAGGTCGAAAGCAATCGCCGGTCCAAATGAGGGCCCGTCAGCGCTACTAATAGACAGCACTTTGGTGCCGTGCAGGTTACCCACAGCTTCGCGCCAGCGCCGCTCGACTTCCCGCGTGGAAACGCTGCGCTGATCCTCCTTGGTGAGTTCGATTTCAACTCCGCCTGTAGTCCGGCCACTGCCATAGGCGAAGACATGATTGACGAGGTGTTCCTCGCCTCCCGTAGCATCGCTGTGCGACTTATCGACATGCTCAAGTGCAGTCACGATATGTTCGATAACCGCCAGGGTGCGTTCCTCGGGGGTGCCTTCGGTCATTTCTAGTTGCATCGAAATAAATTCACCGGGCACATCGGGTGCAATAACCGTGCGCACAATGCCGCCGGCCACTAGCCCGCTGCACAGGATCAACAGTGCAACAAAGGAGGCCAGGGTCGCGTAGCGATTGCGAATGCAGCGCTGCATTAATGGGCCGTAGCGCTCATGGATAAAGCGTTTGAGGGTGTGGTTGACGCGCTGTTGTTGCCGGTCAACAGCGAGCAATAGCCGATTACGTGTGGGTTTGCTGTGGGCCAAGTGTGCGGGCAGAATCCATTTGGATTCGATCAGCGAAAACACCAAACACAATATGACAACCCAACCACAGGCTTCTGGAAAAGCAGCGAAAACCCCCTCCATAAACAAGGTGGGCGCAAAAGCGACAATGGTGGTAAGCACGCCAAAGGTGGCAGGCACTGCCACTTTATTGACACCATCGACCACACTTTGAATGCTGTGCCCAAAACGTTCCTGTTCGGTGTAGGCGCTTTCTCCCATAATAATGGCATCGTCAACCACGATGCCCAGCACCAAGATAAAACCGAACAAGCTGATCATGTTCAGGCTAGCGTGAATATAGGGAGTGTTAATGAGTGTCATGGCGCCCAAGAAGCACACGGGAATACCCAGCATGACCCAGAAGGCCAGCTTGATCTCCAAAAACAGCGCCAGCACGATGAAAACCAGCAAAGCACCCATCGCAAGGTTTTTCAGCATCATGCCCAAGCGCCCTTCCAGATAGAAGGTGATATCTGACCAGATGTCCAGCGTGACTGCAGACGGCAATTGAAGCTGCTTTTGTTCAGCCCAGGCGCGAGTGGCCTCGGCTGTATCCATAATATCCTGCTCACCCATGGCGAACACTTGAATGCCCAGCGAGTAGCTGCCGTTGAAGCGGGCGAAACCGCTGTCCTCTACAAAGCCATCGTTTACCGTCGCGATATCCCCCAGCAGCAGCCTCGTGCCATCGGGGAAACTGCGTAAAACGATGGACTCAAAGTCCTGCTGCACGTAGGCCTGGCCTTGCGTGCGCAACAAAATATCGCCCTGACGGGTGCGCAGTGAACCGGCAGGCAGGTCCAGAGATGAGCGCGCTATAACATCGGCAACCTCGTGCAGTGTGAGGTGATACTCACGCAGCAACGGCTCGGAAATTTCGATGGAGACCTCGTAGTCGCGCGCGCCCACGACCTCAGCCGCAGACACTTCGGGCAGGGTCAGTAAATCGCGCCGGATATCTTCTGCCAGTATTTTCATGCTGCGCTCGTCCAACTCCCCGGAAAGCTGCAGCTGAAGCGCAGGAAATTGCAGTTCCGGCTGGCTGATGATCGCGCTCTCGGCGTTGGCCGGAAAGTGTTGGATGGAATCGATGCGGTTTTTGATTTCACTGAGCAGGGCGTTGAGGTCGGTGCCTTCCTGGGGTTCCACCATTACCCTGGCATGAGAGTCCAGGGCATCGGACTCCACGCGTTTGATGCCATCGAGGTCGTTGATCGCCTCCTCGATTTTTAACACGATGCCTTGTTCAACCTCTTCCGGAGAGGCGCCGGGATAGGACATATTGATAAAAATCAGTTCGATATCGAAGCTGGGGAACATGGACCGCTGGATATTAAATGCGGACCCGAGGCCGACCACCAGAATGATGGCCATGAGCAGGTTGGCCGCTACCGGGTTGTGTGCAAACCAGGCGATAACTCCGCCCTGATGGTGCGTGCTCATGGTGAAGGCGCCTCACCGGTTATCGATTGCGCTTTATCCTCGGCAAGGTCGCTGTTGAGGGGGAGCGGTGAGTTTTTGATATGCTCCTGCTCGCGGAGCTCGCGACTGCTAACCCGCGATACCACACTCACTTCAGCACCGGTCAGTGCGTTGTCCAAAGTGGTGAGAATGACCTCGTCGCCGTCTTCCAACCCTGAAGAAACGTAGACAAAATCACCCCCGGTGCGCAGCGTGATAACCGCGCGATTGCGTACCAGATTGTTGTCATCGACCACAGCAACATTGTCGCCCGCGCGCATGACGTAGCGTGGCAGAGCCACCAATCCTGGCATTGGCCGCCCCTCGATGTTGGCGGTGACAAAGGTCCCCACGCGCAAGGCTGCGCGCTCCGGCTGGTTGAGGCCATAGGGGTCGTCAATACGCGCAACAGCAAACAGCGACCGCGAGCGTTCGTCGAAGACACCCTCACTGCGATGCAGCCGGGCAGGCCAATGACTGACGTCGCCGTTCACGTCCGTATAGAGGACAATGGCCGCACCAGCGTCGTCGCTGCGTACCCCGGGTAAGTCGAGATAAGCCAGTCGGGTCTGCGGGATAGGCAAGCGCACCTCGGCGATATCGACTGAGAAGATCTCGGCGAGTTGCGCGCCGGGTGTGACGAATTGCCCCAGTTCACTGTGTTTGGCGCTAATCAACGCCGAATACGGTGCGCGCACACTGGTTCTGTCGAGGTCATTCTGCGCTGTTTGCAGGTCAGCGCGCGCGGCGAGGAGTTGTCCTTCAGCTTGCGCCAGCTGTGGCTTGCGCAGGTACAGGTCGCGGGCCTCTGGTGATCTCTGGCTGCCGGCGGGAAGCTTTTCCCATTCTCGCCGTGCAACATCGGCTCGCCCTTGCTCCTGCAGCAATTCACTTTCTGCTGCACGGATTGCGGCCTCAGTGCGCGCCTGCCGGGCCTGATAGTCTCGCGGGTCAATGCGCAGCAGCACTTCGTCTTTCTGTAAAAAACCGCCCACGTTAAAAGTCGGTGAGACCTCGACGATGCGGCCCTGAACTTCTGCCAGCAAGGTCGTTTGTTGCAGCGGTGAGACCGTACCCTGTGCTTGCATTGGGATACGAATGGTTTCCTTTTCAGCGACCACCACATCCACAGTAACGGGCGCGTAGATTGGCTCGGTAATATCTGTGTCAGGCCGCAGTGAATAGAGCAGTGCTGTGATGAGGGCTGCTACCAGCAAGAGTGCGATAGCGATGATAGATTGGCTTTTTACCGTGGACACATTGAATACCAGTTCGGTGCACTGGCACGCAACACCCAGTGTGCGAGCCCGTGCAAACGGAAAGTTATCTTTATATCACATAGGCAGATTTGCGCTCTGTGAAATACTGGTAATACGCTACCAGAATCAGGCTTTTGTGGGGCTGTGTACGTCCATTTGCGGGAAGGGAATAGTGATTCCGGCCTCGTCAAACCTCAGCTTTACGGCCTCAATGGTGTCCCAGGAGACGGCCCAATAGTCTTCGGATTTCACCCAGGGCCGAACAAGAAACTTAACGCTTGAGTCCGCGAGTTCGCCAACGGCTATGGTGGGTGCCGGATCCAACAGTATCCGCTCGTCGGCAGCAATAATGTCCTCCAGCAGTTTCTTCGCCTTGCGTAGGTCATCCCCGTAGGAGACGCCAAAGACGAGGTCGACACGGCGTGTCGGGCGAGCTGAGTAGTTGGTGATGTTGTTGCCGATTACGGCACTGTTGGGCACGGTCACTTCTTTGTTGTCGGGAGTGGTCAGTATGGTGGTGAAAATACTGATGCTCTGAACAACGCCCATGGCGCCACCGGCTTCAACGAAGTTACCCTTCGTGAAAGGGCGAAAGATGATCAGCAATACGCCTGCGGCGAGGTTTGACAGGGAGCTTTGCAAAGACAGCCCGATGGCCAGGCCCGCGGCACCGAGTAGCGCCACCATTGACGTTGTGTCAATGCCGAGTTGGCTGAGTGCCGCGATGATCACAAACAGCAGCAATATCCAATGTAGAATGGACGTGAGGAACTTCACCAGCACCTCGTCCATTTGACGCGCTCGCATGAATTTATCAACCCATCCGGCGACGACCTTCACCACTGTGCGGCCGATATAAAAAATAGCCAATGCAAAAATGATGCGTGTGCCCCAGGGTATCACGTAGCCTTGCAGCAGTTCGTTTAAGTCAAGATTTTCGAACATGTTCGGTCTCCTGTTTTGTTACCTTGCCAATATACCGTACCTCCTCGCCTCGTGCAGGCTCTGCTCCGTCATGTGCGCTGCCTTGGTTCTGGTGAGAAACATTGAACCAGTGCCGCTGCTCAGGTATTGGAGGGGTGGTATAGTTCTTGATCCAACGTAAAGCTAGAGGACGCAGTAACATGACGATGATATTTGAAACTCCCGCTGCTTTATTGGGCAGCGATGGCACTTCACTGGGCTGCACTGATTGGCTTGAGATCGAACAACGCCGCATCGATTTGTTTGCAGAAGCGACCGGTGATCATCAGTGGATTCACGTCGATCCTGAACGTGCAGCTAAAGGGCCTTTCGGTAAGACGATTGCCCACGGCTACCTAACGCTGTCCCTTGCCAATTTGTTTTTGCCGCAGTTATTGCAGGTTAATAATGTGTCAATGGGCGTTAATTACGGCTGTGACAAGGTTCGCTTCCCAGCGCCTGTACCGGTCGGCAGTCGAGTTCGCGGTTGCGGCGAAATTGTTACGGCTGAATCCGTGAAAGGCGGCGTACAAGTGGTAGTGAGAGTGACGATTGAAGTGGAAGGCAGCGACCGCCCGGCTTGTGTGATTGACACCATCAGCCGTTTTTTCCCCTAAAGCTCCGTCGAGGTTGCGTGTATGTTGGAAATGGGTGTAGGCGAGGTTCCAATTTATCCCTCTGCCACGGTGGTGCCAGTGCGCGACGGTCCAAAGGGCCTGGAGGTGCTGCTTTTGCAGCGTAACGCCGCGCTGAAGCATATGGGGGGCGAATGGGTATTTCCAGGCGGCCGCGTAGATCCTGCGGATTATACGGTGCCGGGCGATCATGATCTGGCTGCGCTACAGGCGGCAATCCGCGAAACACAGGAGGAAGCGGGCGTACAGATTGCCGCTAAGCAGTTATGTTCTTTGTCGCATTGGACCACACCGGAGGGCGCCAAGCGGCGCTACAGCACCTGGTTTTTCCTCGCTGTGTTGGCAGCTGACCAGGAGGTGCGTGTGGATGGTGGTGAAATTTCTGCCTATCGCTGGGTGCGTCCTGCCGATGCTTTTGCCGACATTCGCAATACAGAGAGCCCGTTCCGTTTGATGCCGCCGACCTATGTCAGTTTGGTCGAGCTAGCCGCCTATGCTGACACGGCCGCGGCACAGTGTGCCTTGCGTGCGCGAGCGCCGCTGCGCTTTGCGCCGCGCATGGTGATGCTCGAGGGAGGCGTATGCTTTTTGTACGAGGATGATGCGGGTTACCAGAGCCTGTTGGAGGATGCTTCCGGGCCCCGGCATCGCACCTATATGGTTAATAATCAGCTTGAGTATATTCGAGACGTGCCGGGGTGAGTGAGCCCCTGTTGCGCCGACGGGAGTTATTGGCCGGGCTGGGTGCGGGATCCGCAGGCCTGTTGCTACCCGGCCAGGCAGCGGCCGTGTCGCGGCAGGATATTCGTTCTTGGGATGATACGACCGATGTACTGGTTGCGGGGTCGGGTTCTGCGGCCTGCAGTGCGGCCATTGAGGCTCGGCGCAAAGGTGTACCCGTATTGCTGATTGAGTCGTTACCCCAATTTGGCGGCTCCTCGGCAATGTCTGGCGGCGTTGTGTATGCGGGTGGCGGTACTGCCCTGCAGCGTGCGGGGGGGTTTGAAGATGGCGTTGAGGATATGTATCGCTTCATAGCCGGCAATAGTGGTTCCCACCCGCAACTGAGAAAAATACAACGTTATTGTGAGGAGAGTGCGGCGCACTTCGATTGGATGGTCGCTTTGGGTGTGCCCTACAACGAGCGCTTCACATCCGCAAAAGAGCTGAGCCTTGGCGACGAATCTCTGTATTACTCGGGCAATGAACTGGCGTGGCCGGCTTGCGACAATGCGCGTCCGGTGCCGCGTGGCCATGTGCCCGGCCGACGGGTGGGCGCGCTTTGATGGAAGTGCTGTTGGCGCAGACAGCGGCTGCAGGAGCCGTGCTGCGTTCTGGTGTTACAGGGCGGCGTTTAATTGTAGAGCGCGATGGCCGGGTGGTCGGCATGCAGGTGCTGGCAGAGGGCGTTACTCGCAATATTCGAGCGCTGCGAGGCGTGGTGCTTGCCTGTGGTGGCTTCATACACAACCGCCAGATGGTACAACGCCATGCTCCGGCGCTGTTTGACGGCTCAGCGCCCTGGGGTAGCGCCGGTGAACTTGGCGAAGGTATTGCGATGGGTTCAGCCGTCGGTGGCGAAACCTTGCAGATGCATGAGGGGCTTGCCATCACTCCCATTTACCCACCCGAATCCGCGCTGGCGGGCATTGTGGTGAACGCCACTGCTCAGCGCTTTTTGGCTGAAGACAGTTACTACGGCGTACTGGGCGATGCTATCGCTTACCAGCAACAGGGGCAGGCCTGGCTAATTACTGATGCGAGCAGCAGCTTTAATTTTCCTCAAGACAATTTTTTGCCGGTAGCCGAAGGCTCTACTATTGGTGAAGCCATTCACGGGCTGTTTGCGGCAGGCCGCACGGTGGCGGGCTTGCCGGTTGCGCCTTATATAGCCAGCGGGTTCTCGGTGGGTGATTGCACCTTCTTTGGCCGCCGCGCCGGTATCGCGGCGGCCAGTGAGATACCCTCATGATTCATATTGTCTGGAGCCCGCAGTTATTGTTCCTGTGGCTGGAAGATCCTTTTGCCATGTTCCCTGGCACCATGATGATGGCGCGCGGTATCCCCGACCCGCAGCAACGATCCGATCTGGTCGCTTATCTGAAGCGCGCTTCTGTGCGCAGTGTAGAAGAGGAGTAACAATGACAGTCAGACCACGTACGGCGCTGTATATGCCGGGATCTAATTTGCGCGCGATGGATAAGGCGCGCCGCCTGCCGGCGGATGCCATTATTTTTGACCTTGAGGACGCTGTGGCACCAGATGCAAAGCCTGCTGCACGCGCTCAAGTATTGGAGCAACTCGCCGCAGGGGGTTACGGAGCACGCCAGCTGGTGGTGCGCTGCAACGCACTGACCTCACCTTGGGGGCATGAAGATCTGCAGGCCATGGCCAGGTCGTCGCTTGGAGTTATCTGCCTGCCGAAGGTGGAGTCCGTCGAGCAATTACAGGCTGTGGTGGCCCTTTTGGACGATCTGGGCCGCGAAGATATCGTGATCTGGGCCATGATCGAGACGCCAATGGGCGTCGCCAATGTCGAGCAGATCGCAGGTTTCACGCGTGTGAGTGCGTTGCTCATGGGCACCACAGACTTGTGTGCGGAGCTGCGCTTGCCGCCAGATCCATTGCGGCAGGGTTTGCTCTATGCACTGCAACGCTGTGTGCTTGCAGCGCGGTTAGCCGGCATCATGGTGCTGGATGGTGTGTATCTGGATATTGGTGATAAGCCTGGGTTGCAGGCGGTGTGCGAACAGGGGCGCGCCCTTGGATTCGACGGCAAGACGCTGATTCACCCGGGGCAGATTGAGGCTACCAATCTCGTTTTCGGCCCTGCTCCCGGTGCGGTGGAACACGCACAGCGTTTGCTGGCCTTATGGGAGGAAACCGCGTCGGCGGGCAAAGCAGTTGCCGTATTGGACGGTAAGTTGATTGAGTCGATGCATGTTGACGAGGCGTTGCGCGTTCTCGCTACAGCCGAACATATCGCCCGGCTGCAGCAAGAATAGTCTGCGCTAGTAGGCTTTTAGCGTTTAATGATCACCGAGCTACCGTGGCCGAACAGCCCCTGATTGGCCGTGATGCCGACGCGCGCGCCCTGCACCTGCCGATCACCGCACTCGCCGCGTAACTGCCAAACGAGTTCGCAGACCTGAGCGAGTGCCTGTGCAGGCACGGCTTCACCGAAGCAGGCCAGGCCACCGGAGGGGTTGACAGGAATCTTGCCACCTACCGCTGTGTCGCCGCGGCGCAGATAGTGTGCCGCTTCGCCGCGTGGCGTGAGTTGAAGGTCCTCAATCCAGTCGAGCTCGAGAGCGGTAGACAGGTCATACACTTCCGCGAGGTCCACATCTTCAGGCCCAATTCCAGCCTCTTCATAGGCCTTTACCGGAAGTGCGGCGCGGAAGCTGTGTGCTTCAATGCCGGCTGCGGCTGCCGAGTCGGTGGCGATATCAGGCATCTCCACGACGGCGCTGGCAAAGCTTGGCGTCACGGTAGAAATAGCCGCGATGCGCGGGGCATCAGCCTTGCCAATGCGCCGTGCGTACTCCGCGCTGCACAAGATGAGTGCAGCACCGCCATCACTGGTGGCACAGATGTCCATCAACCGCAGAGGGTCTGCGACCATCGCTGATGCAGCAACGTCCTCCGCGGTAAAGCACTTGCGATAGCGTGCGCGGGGATTCTTGCTGCCAATCAGCGAGTTCTTCACTTTGACCGCAGCGAAGTCTTCCAGCGTATCACCGTACACGTCCATGCGGCGCCGGGCATACAAGGCAAAGTAGGTGGGGTTGGTGATGCCAAGGTAAAAACGCACCCAGTCGGGATCTTCGGGGCGGTAGCCGCCGGCCGGCGCCAGGAATCCTTTTGGTGTCGTGTCTGCACCGATCACCACCGCAACATCACAGGCCCCGGCGAGGATCTTGTTGCGCGCGGCGGCCAGAGCCTGAGACCCGGAAGCGCAAGCGGCGTAAGAGGTGTTGACCTCACAGCCCTGCCAACCCAGCGCTTGGGCGAAAGTCGCACCCGCTACGTAACCAGGGTAACCACAGCGTACAGTGGCTCCGCCGGACACGAAGCCAACATCACGCCAGGGAATGCCTGCATCAGCCAGCGCCTCGCGGGCGGCGGCGACGCCGTACTCAACAAAATTGTGTCCCCATTTCCCCCAGGGGTGCATGCCGGCGCCAATGATCGCGACTTCATTACTCATTAGCGCTGCTCCCCTTGGTCGGCCATGGGCCGCCATTTCCAGGTCATTTTGATATCGTCTTCGGTTTCGTGCAGCGGTTCCAGTACCAATTCCATGGCCATTCCCACTTTTAGGTCAGCAACATTGACGCCCCTGACCACCTGCCCCAATACCGTCATTTTCTCGTGCTCGAGGGTCACTGCAGCCAAGGTATAAGGCTCGAACGGCTCTGCGGCCACAAAGGGAGCTGGCGGCTTGTAGCAGGCATTGGTGTAACTCCACACGTGGCCTGTTCTGCTGAGTTCGACCTCTTTAAACTCAGTACTGTCGCAGTCAGGGTTTCTGCAATAGCGGGTTTGTTTGGGAAAAAAGTAGGTGCTACAGGCGCAGCACTGGGTACCGATCAGTCGAGGCTGATCGTCCATTGTGAACCAGCCTTCAATAGCTGGCGCAAGGGGTTTTTGACTCATGGGATACTCCGCCAATGTTCGATGTTCAGGGTACTACCCGTCACCCGCTGCAGGCAACCGGGCAGGCAGGTCGGTGCGCTTCTCTAAGGTGGGGTATACCAATGCAGACCTATGAGAGATGGGCTTGGTATTCATGCGCCGTCCCCCGGTTCAGTAAGTTGAGCTTTGCTCTAGTGCGTTGCTCGGCGGTTAACACTTGGGAGGCACGAGGGGCCACAATACGGCTTTAACTGTGCAATCAGGGAGTATCAACATGAAACGTTATGCGATGACCGGCGGCGCTACGGGGATTGGCGCCGCGCTGCGCAAGCAGCTCAGTGCAGCGGGCCACGAAGTGATTTCAATCGACATTAAGGAAGGCGATATTATTGCGGATCTCTCGACGCAAGAGGGGCGTGATCGTGCGCTGGCGGAAGTGCACGCGCGTGCGGCAGACGGCCTCGACGGCTTTATTGCCTGCGCCGGGTTACCTCCCGTCGCGCCGCCGCGCATTATTGCCGCGGTAAACTACTTCGCGGCCGTGGTGATGGCGGCCGGGTTGCGCGATTTGGTCGGAAAGCGGCGTGGCACGGTACTGCTGGTGAGCTCAAACTCAGCGCCAATGATGCCCACAGCGCACCCCTTGGTACAGGCTTTTTTGGCCGACGATGAGGCCCCGGCCCTGGAAATTGCCGAGGGCGAAGCAGGTCAAACCGTGTATGCAGGGTCCAAACACGCGTTGACCGTGTGGATGCGTCGCAACGTGGTGAGCTGGGCCAAAGAAGGCGTTCGGCTCAATGCCATTGCCCCGGGCATTACCGACACACCGCTCACTCAGCAGGTATTTGCCGACGAGGATCTGGGCGATGTAATGCGTGATTTCAGTGCCAGCGTGCCTTGGGGCAAAACCGCTCAGCCAGAGCAGATCGCCAATGTCATGCGCTTCATGCTGAGCGACGAGGCCGACTTCGTCTGTGGTTCGGTATTCTTCGTTGATGGTGGCTCAGACGCGATGTTGCGCTCGGATCAGTTCTGAGCCGCGTCGCCGGCGTCTGCCGCACTGCGGATGACGTTGGCAATCTCCTCACTCAGCTTTTCAAGCAGCGTGCTGTAGGCGGCTGCCGTGGCACTGGCTTGCCAGTCGGGCCCTTGCACCGGCGTCGACCATCGACTGATTCTTTGTGCCAGCAATACATCGCTGTCGCGGCGTGTCACCCGCCACTCGGCTACCAGTTCCGCACTGCTGCTGCTGGCGTCCAATGCAAGTATGGACACTTGCACGGCAAAGTCGGGGAGGTCATCGCGCCGCCACGGGTGAGGGCGTATATCCTGAGTGTTCAGGCCAGTAGACAGGTTGAGGCCAAGCACGCGCTGTATGCCCGCTGGTAGTGGTTCAGCCCAGCGTTCGTAGCTAGCAACATGTAAGCGATTGCCACCTTCGCTGTAGACCATGGCGTTTCTGTTTAAGTATTCCGGAATCGTGATCGGGCCCACGCCTACTGATGGTGCATGGCCGGTGGCGGCAGCCTGCTGATTGCTGCTCAGCACATAGTGTTGGTGCTGGGGAGAGGTGCCACATGCCACTAAAAGCAGAGTTGTTGCAACGCACAACAGATGTTTGATGGAGTTCATTGGCTGTTCTCACTCTTGCCACGAAGCAGCGACTCAGGCTGCTCCTCTAGGGTTTTTGCCAGCATCTGAAGAGCGCGGCCCGCCAGCGTCAGCTCGTACAGCGCCTCGTTGAGCCGATAAGCGGTGGCAGAATCTTCAGACACCAGTCCGTCGATTTCGCCCATTGTGCTTTCAAAGCGCTCAGTGGCATTGCGCAAGGCGGTCATATTGTCTCGCAGCAGTGCCGTAAGCTGGGGTAATGTATTAGTAGCTTCTGCGACCAGCGCGTTGGAGCTTTTCAACATGCGGTCGATCTCAGTGCCTGCGCTGGATACGGTGGTTTCCAGCTGGGTGGTTAGAGCCTGGACGGCGACCAGGGTTTGCCCAATATCTGCAGGCAGCTGCTGGAAAGGCTCCTGCTTGACGAATGCGTTTACGTTGGAAGCAATACTCTGCAGGTCGGCGGCCATCTGCGCGAGATCGAGTGATTCGATTTGGCTGGTTATGCGCTCTAGCTCTGTGGGTATGGTGGGGATCTGCGTGTATTGAGTCTCAATGGAAGGCAGGTCGACGGGCGTCTCAGGGTGAAAGTCCAGTTGCACATACAGCAACCCTGTCAGCAGGCTTTGGGTGTTCAGTTGGGCGCGCAGGCCGCGGCCAATGAGGTCGTCGATGAGAGCGGCAGAGGATCGGTCGGTCATCTGTACGCTGTCGCCCGACAATTCAGCTTCGACCTGCATAATGAGTTTTGCCGTCGCGCTATCCAGCAACAAGTTAATGCCGGTAACCTGGCCGACTTCGACGCCTCGTAAGGTCACCGGTGCGCCTAAGCTCAAGCCTTTCACTGAGCTGTCAAAGATCATCACGACTTTGCTGCGGTCGCTGCCCAGGCCTGAACCCAGCACGAATAAAAGAGTCGCCACCACAATTAGCAGGGCACCTATAATGAAGCCGCCAATAGCGACACTGTGTGATCGTTCTTCAGACATTGCCCGGTGTCTCCCCTGCGGCGGCGCTGCGTGTCAGAAATTGTCGCACCACGGCCTGTTCGCTGTGTTCGCGCAATTCTTGCGGATTGCCATAGCCGATCATGGTGCGTGTGCTGGCATCCAGATATACGCTGTTGTTGGCAATGGCGAAAATGCTGGGTAGTTCGTGGGTCACCATGACGACAGTAGCGCCAATGGATTCCTTGAGCTGTAATATCAGGTCATCCAGCAGTTGCGAGCTTATGGGATCCAGCCCTGCGGAAGGTTCATCGAAAAACAGAATTTGCGGGTCTAGCGCAATGGCTCGTGCCAGTGCGGCACGTTTGTTCATGCCGCCGCTGATTTCTGAGGGGTAGTAGCTCTCGAAGCCACCCAAGCCTACCAAAGACAGTTTGTAGCGCACCACGTCCTTGATCTGTGCCGCAGAAAAATCGGTGTAGAGCTGCAAAGGGAGGCTAACATTTTGTTCCAGTGTCATGGCGCTGAACAAGCCCCCTGACTGGTAGGTGATGCCCCAGCCGCGCCGCATGACATTACGCTCGGTGGCGGTCGCGCTGGTAAAGCTGCTGCCAGCATAGCGTATTTCACCTTTGGCGGGTTCCAGTAGCCCCAGCATGTGCTTGAGCATGGTGCTCTTGCCGCAGCCGCTACCCCCCATGATGACAAAGATGTCACCCCGATATACCGAAAAGTTGAGGTCCCGCTGAATAACGGTGCTGCCAAACGCCATGGTCAGGTCGCTCACTTCGATATGGACTTCTCGTCTGTCGGTGCTCATCAGATATCCAGGTGTTGGAACAGGATATTGATGGCGGCATCCGCGACAATCAGGTACACCAGCGCCGTGACGACTGCCTCCGTCGCGGCTTTGCCAACGCCGGCGGAATTGCGTCCGGACTGCATGCCTGCGCGGCAGCCGGCAATTGCAATGAGTACGGCAAAGATAACGCTTTTTAGCAGCCCAATGCCTATGTGCGCGATATCTACGGCAGCGTTCGCCTGGTTTGCGTACTGCAGCAGTGAGATCCCCATGCCTCCAGCGACGATCCCGCCGCCGACAATGCCGAGCAGGTTTGCGTAGATCGTCAGCAACGGCATAGTGAGTATCAGGGCGAGCATGCGTGGAATGACGAGAAACTCGATGGGAGAAACGCCCAAGGTGCGTACTGCGTCGATTTCTTCGCTGGCCTGCATGGTGCCCAGCTGGGCTGCATAGGCCGCACCCGTGCGACCCGCCATGACTATGGCCGTCATCAGCGGCCCCATCTCGCGTAGCAGGCCGATAGTGACGAGGTCGGCCACATAAATGCCAGCACCAAACTGCTGCAACTGAACCGCACCCAGATAGCCTAGAATCATCCCCACCAAGATGCTGGTGAGGCTAATGATAGCAAAGGCGTCAGGGCCTGATTGGTAACAGAAGTTGCGGAAGTCAGAAAAGCGCGTATTGGCTTTGCCGGTGATGAGTGCTCCCAAGGCGATACAAATGTCGCCAAAGAAAGCCAGTGACTGACGCAGGTCGTCGATGATGCCTTGCAGCGCTTGTGTTGGGCTGCGTAGTCGCTCCCACCATGCTTTATTGGCTACCTGTTGCCGGCGGTGGGTAGGGACTGAAGTGGCAATTGACAACAGGCGTCGCGCGTTGTCGGGCAGTGCGCTGGTATCGAGTTCAATCTCGCGTTCGCTGCAGTAGCTTGCGCATTTCAACAGGAACGACATCAGCAGCGTGTTCCACTCGCCAAGTTGATCGCAATTCAGGCAAATGGTGCCAGCTCCGGCACCGTTGAGTTGTGCCTGCAGTGTGCGGAAGTCAGGTACTACCGCAGCGCTAACCCAGTCTCCTTGCAGCAACAGCGTTACAAGGTTGCGAGAGTTGTCGACCTGTAATTCGAAGCCGGTAGCCGGCCTATCCATTGCCTGAACACTCTGAATCTTTCGCGACGTAGCGTAACGCAAAGGCCACTTTATCGCCAGTCAGCGCTATGTGGGCGGCTATTGGAAGGGTAATGCAGGCCGCACCTTTTCAATGACTGCGCTTGCATCCCGGTAGATGTTTTCAACGGACTTTTGGTTGCCGGCCTGCTGTCGCCGCGAGATCATGGTCATGGGGAAGAGGTAATGGTCTGTTTGCTGGTAGCGCAATGCCCGACTGCGCCCGGCCTTGTCTTCATAAATCACCCAATGCAGGTCGAGCTCGCTGGCGAGCAGGTCACCCAGTACAAGGCCCATGGCCTGCAGTGCTCTAGCGTCTTCTGCGCCGACGATGCCCTGATCCAGAAGCCTTTGTAGCATGCGGATGTCGCGTCCGGGGTTGCCGCTGATGCCCTGCCCAAGACGACGGCGCGCCGTTTCATCGATGCTGGCGCGTTGTTGCGCCATAAAGGCAAGGTCGACCAGGGATAGTTTGCTGATCTCCACCGCCGGCGGTGCCGCGCCCGCCAAGGTGGGTAAGGCCAGCGCTATGATGACGGCCACAAGGCCAGTGCTAAGAAAGCGTTGGGTGGTCACGGAAGGTCTCATGGTATACTCCAGTGCTGAAGTCGGCTCGGGGCCGCGAGTGTGCAGTGTCATCGATTTTAGCGCATCGCGGTTGTCATCGTGTCCCCGGCATGGATAATTGCGCACTTCTTTACTCCGGCGTTCAGCGATAGTGGCCAACGCCCGGCACATTTCTGGAGATTTTCCGATGATAACCGGCAGTATTGTCGCGCTTGTAACGCCGATGCACCCGGATGGTAGCTTGGACTGGGACCGTCTGGAGCGTTTGTTGGATATGCATATCACGGCTGGCACCAGCGCGATCGGTGCTGTGGGGACCACCGGCGAGAGCGCAACACTTAGCGTGCCGGAGCACCTTGAGGTGATTCGTCACTGTGTACGTTACGTTAATGGCCGGATTCCGGTCATCGCTGGCACGGGCGCCAACTCGACGCGCGAGGCTATCGAGCTGACCAGTGTGGCGGCGCAAAACGGCGCCGATGCCTGCCTGCTGGTAACGCCGTACTACAACCGCCCCACACAGCGCGGCCTGTATGAGCATTTTAAAGCCATTGCTGCCGCTGTTAGCATACCGCAGATCCTGTACAACGTACCCGGGCGCACCGCTGTGGACATGGACAATGACACGGTCGTACGTTTATCCGAATTGGAGAACATTGTCGGTATCAAAGACGCTACCGGTGATCTGTCGCGGGTGCCAGATTACAAGGCCCGCTGTCCGCAAGATTTTGCGATCTACTCCGGCGACGATCCCACGGCGATGGAGCTGATGCTGGCGGGCGGTCATGGCAATGTGTCGGTGACCGCCAATATTGCCCCGCGCCCGTTGGCGGATGTATGTCGCCTGGCTCTGGAGGGTAAGCGGCCCGAGGCGGCTTTAATTAATGACCGCTTGTCTGGCCTCAACCGGGCTTTGTTTCTGGAAGCCAATCCGATTCCGGTGAAGTGGGCGATGCAGCAGCGTGGCTTGATCGAAGCGGGTATTCGGTTACCCTTGACGCCACTGGACGAGCGCTTTCATGCGCAGGTCCTGGCAGCTCTGGAGGCGGCAGGAATTTAATGATGAACTTTACAAAGCTGGCACTGCGTGCGGCACTGGCCGTTGGGCTTACCGCCTCGGCGGGCTGTAGTTACCTGTTCGGTGATGAGGGTATGTTCCCGGATACCTCACAGGACTACAAACAGGCACGTGAAATGGAACCTATTCGTGTTCCAGAGGGTGCGCTTGGCACCAATCTGCAGGAAATTTACCCCATCCCACCGATACAGGATGATCTGCTGCTGGAAGGTGAGTTTGAAGTGCCTCGTCCAACACCCCTGGTGGCGGGCGCAGGTGAGGACGTTGTCCGTATCCAGTCCCTCGGAGATGAGAGCTGGGCGCTGGTGGCTATGGCTCCCGGGCAGCTGTGGCCGCAGGTGCGCAGCTTTTTGACCTCGGCGGGGATTCAGGTGGGCCGTGTGGACGCGCAAGCCGGGATTATTGAAACCAGCTGGCTGGATCTGGAGGGTCAAACGATGTCCTCGCGCTTCCGCTTCCGCATTGAACAGGGGGTGCAACGCGGTAGCAGTGAGTTGCATGTGCTGCAGATGCGCCAGGCGGGCGACGTGTCCACGTGGCCCGCTGAGTCCACTGATGTTGGGCAGGAGCAGGAAATGTTGAAGGCGGTGGCGCAGTTCGTCGCCAACAGCGCCGATTCAGCCCCGGTGTCTATGCTGGCGGATCGCGCCATGAGTGCCGAAGGCAAGCTTGCGATGGAGGATGTTCCCGGTGGGGGCAGTGTGCTGCGTTTGGGTTTGCCGTTTACCCGCGGGTGGGCCTCAGTCGGCAAGGCGCTTGAAGAGTCGCGCTTTGAGGTGACCGACCGTGACCGCAGTGAGGGTATTTACTATGTGCGCTTCCTGGGTGAGGCCGCTAATGAAGAGGGCGGTTGGTTCTCTTGGATGTTTTCCAGTGAGGATGAAAATCCGCTGGTAGGGCGCAATTTGCTGGTAAGCGTGGCAGCCGCGGGAGACCGAGAGGTCACTGTTGGTGTGGCCCCCGTGGCCGGCGACTCACCGTTGGAAAGGCGCGACCAGCAAGCATTGCTGACGGTACTTAAAGGCAATATCAACTGAGGCGCTGAAATGCTCCGTTTTGCATCGCTTGGCAGCGGCAGTAAAGGCAATGCCACGGTGGTGTCGGGTGGTGCAACGACGGTGCTGATTGATTGCGGGTTCTCGGCGCGTGAAACCCGGCGGCGCTTGGCGCTTTTGGGCTTGTGCCCGACGCAGCTCTCGGCAATTCTGGTGACACATGAACACAGCGACCATAGCGCAGGTGTCAGTCGCGTGGCCCGCCAGTGGGATATCCCGGTCTATCTGACTCACGGCACCTTGCGCAGCGGTCGTTTGGAAGGCTGCCCTACGGTGGTTTGTTTTAACAGCGAAGAGAGCTTTCCGATCGGCGACTTGTGGGTAGACCCCGTGGCGGTGCCTCATGATGCACGAGAGCCCTGCCAGTATCGGCTGGCCCATGGAGGCCGCTCTCTTGGCGTCTTGACCGACTTAGGCAGTATTACCCGTCACGTGGTCGAGCGTTTTCGTGGCTGTGATGCCCTGGTGTTGGAGTTCAATCATGATCTTGAGATGCTCTGGGCAGGCAGCTATCCTCCAGCACTCAAGCGCCGTGTGGCGGGTGATTGGGGGCATTTGAATAACCAGCAGGCTGCGGAACTGCTGCGGCAGTTGGGCCCCGAAACCCTGCAGCATCTTGTCGTGGCACACATCAGCGAGCACAATAATTGCCCGTCTCGCGCTGCTGCAGCGCTTGCACCTGTGCTTGGAGCGGGTGACCCACGCGTGGTCTTCGCGGCTCAGAATGCAGGCTTCGACTGGCTCGCGCTAGCGACAGTGACGGGGCAAAGTCAGGCGTTCCAGTGATGGCCAATGGATTGGTTGAGGGCAGCTAAGCGAGCTGTTGCCGTGCAGATTAACGACAGCGAGCTCGGGCAGGCGGTACAGTGGTGCCGCGTCTTCTATCCGGTTGTCATCCAGCATAACGCTGCGCAATTCCAGCAGCACCCCCAGTTCACGAATATCGGTGAGCGTATTGCCGCCAAGGTTGAGCCAGCTCAGGCTGGAAAAACTGCCCAGACCTTCGATGCTGCGCACCCCAGCACCGCTGCAATCGAGCGTCTGTAATTCTCCTATGCTGCTGATTTTATTGTCGTTGATGGCTTGTTCCAGGCATGCACGCAGCGCCGGGTCCTTAACCTGGAAGTCAGTAAGCAGTGGCCGTGGGCTGTAGACTACCCGTTCATTCACGCTAAAATCATACTGTTGGCAGCCCGCCAGGAGGTATGCGAAGAAAACGATGATCCATGGGTGGCGCATAGCGGTGATCTCTGTTGTGGCGAGCAGAGCGCGCGGCGTGGGCTCGCAGCGCTCATGGATTCCGTTGGTCTAGCACCCTATAATGATACTGGGGAAGAGTGAAAGAGACGAGTGACTGAGCATGGTTGACGTAGACGAGGCCGGCGCCATGAAGAACGGCGCGGCCACAGATCACAAGACTATCATTATTTCTCAGCGTGGCAATCTTAAAGCGCTGGAGAGTGCGTTGCTTAAGCAATGGCGCCCGGGACAAAACATTGTGTTGTGCTGGAGCGCGGATGAGCGCGGTGTTCTAGTGATCTTTGTCCCCCATTATTTCTTAGGCAACTTTTGTGCCCGGCTAGACCACGCAGGGGTGCAGGACAACGAGGCCTTTGTTCGTGAGCTCATATCGGGTGACCGCCGCAAACCTCACGATGAGTTCTTCGCCATTGCCAATCGGCTGGATATTGCGCCCGGCTTTATCCGGCTGGACACGCCAATAGCGGATGAGCCCGCGGTTGTCAGTGCGGTAGAACAGCTGATCAAGCGCTATGGTCTAAGCTACGTGAGCGATCGGGCGGTGTTGTTGTTTGATATCGCGGAGTTTTCGCTGTTCACACCGTTCGAGCAGGCGAGCCAGCTCAACAGCCTCTCCTATTCGCTGAACTCTGCTTATAACAAGCTGTTGGTACAGGGCATTGAGGTGCATTTTTCCCGCACCACAACGGGCGATGGTTTCTACGTGTGGAATCGCGCGCTTGGCGCGCAGGCCAACCGTGATCTGTTTTATTTTCTGTTGCTGGTGATAGCTGACAATGCGGTAGCGCGGCGGGCTTCACGTGGTAATACGGTACCCGTAATCCGTGCTGCGTATCACGTGGGCAGCCACTATGAGTTGTATCAGGCCGAGGGCGTGAACCCCACTGTATACAGCTACATCGTTGGCGATGTGACGATTGAGTTGGCGCGGTTGGTCGAAAAGGCACAACCGGAGCAAATCCTTATGGGCCACTTTGAGACCGCTTTGGATGTGCCCGCAGGAAGCAATGCCGAAGCGCAAGAACTGGTGTTTTCTCCGGGGTTTCTTGAGTACTGCAATCAAGGTCTGAGTGGGCTGCAGGGCATACAGTTTGCCGGTAAAAATGTCGCCAAGCTGCATTGCAGGCTTTCCGGCTCAGGCGTTGCCGATGATCGGCGCGCCGTGCGCAGATTCCTGATCATCGATAAACACGGGCTTTCCCGTCACGCCTACAATCTTGAACTTGGGATCGAATTCGAAGACCTGACACTGGCCCTGGGGCTTGCCGAGGCGGCCTTGCCAGAGGAGGTGGCTGAATCTTCTGCAGCCGCGGTGGCACTGGACATGTTCGCCAGTCCCGATGCCGAAGACGGCATAGCTACGGGTGAGGTGAGCCTGTATGAGCAGGTTGAGGAGTTGGCCTCTCTGCTACAGGATCGCTTTCACCCCGAAGCACAGGATAACCCTTAATCGCTATGGTACGACTGACTAACTGCGAGCGTTACGACATCACCGGTCAAGTTGCACTGGGTGATGTATCTGCGGTGCTTGAGGAAGTGCGTCGCACGCTCAGGGCGCAATGGCCTGAGGGAGATTGGTCGGCTCTCGATAGCCTTGGCCGGCTGTTCGTAGAGCTCTATTCGAGCGATCATCCTGAGTATCACGGTTGTGATGTGGGGTATCACGATGCCGAGCACGTCTTGGACGTGACATTGGCGATGGCGCGGTTAGTGGTCGGCAGGGAAAAACGCTGGCGCGGGGCCTTCGCCTTCGATGCTCGTTTGGCCATGGCCGGGATTGCCAGCGCGCTGTTTCATGATGCAGGTTATTTGCGTCGGCGCGGCGATCGCCGGCACAGCACCGGTGCAGCCTATACCCGTACGCATGTTCGTAGAGGTGCTGCGCTGATTAGGTCGCAGTTTCCCGCCGTTGGGTTAGGGTCGCTCGCTCCGATGTGTGCCTGGCTGGTGCATTTTACCAATTCCAACCGCAAACCTCCGAGGCTGGTAATGGGTAGCCAGAGAGAATGGCAGCTTGGTGCCTTGCTGGGCACTGCCGACCTACTGGCGCAAATCGCAGCGCCTGATTACTTGGAGAAATGCCGCCTGGCGCTGTACGACGAGTTTGTTGCCTGTGGTATAGCGGCTGCCGACCAGTCCCCCAATCCTGAAATTTGCAGCTATCGTTCTCGCGATGATTTAATGCAGCGCACCTCCGGCTTTGTTAGTCGGGTCGCTGGAACCCGATTAGAAGAGGACTTTGCCGGAGCGTATCACTACGCGAGCAGCTACTTCGACGGCGAGAACCCGTACCTGGATGCGGTTGTGGCTAATTGCGCCCGCCTCGAGCTCTGGTTAGCGCCTGGCCCCATCCACTGATTGCGATGCCCGGTTTCTCCGCACAGGCGCACGCTGGGATTGCCGTTATTGCGGCAGATGCATCACTTGATGCGAAGGCGGCGGCTTTGGCGCAGGAGTTGGGGCTACCCTTTTTACGTGCTTCAGCAGCGCCGGTATTGCCCGGCCTGCAAGCGCTGCTGCGGGTAGAGGTGGATGGTCTAGCCTTGCAGGCAGTGTCCTCGTCTGGGCAGGCACCGGGGCCAGTGAGTGTTGATTTTGGCGCGGGTGCGATGCGTCATCGACGACGAGGCGGGCAGAATGAACTGCTGGGCAAGGCTGTTGGCGTGGGTAAAAAGCGCGGACTATCGGTTCTCGACGCCACCGCTGGCCTCGCCCGCGATAGCTTTGTGTTGGCCGACCTGGGTTGTCACTTGCTGCTTACCGAGCGTGAGCCTGTGGTGGGCGCGTTGGTGGCCGCGGGCCTGGCGCGCGCCATGCGCTCGCCAGATCCCTGGCTTGCTGAGGTCGTCAGTCGTATGCGGTTACACCGCGGCTGTGCCACCCACTTGCTGGCACCGCAGCTGGCGGGCGTCGATGTCATCTATCTCGACCCAATGTTTCCCGAACGCGACAAGTCTGCCGCTGTAAAAAAAGAAATGGCGCTGTTTCAGAGCCTGTTTGTGCGCAGCAACGCCGAAGACGACGCAGGTGCTCTATTGGATTGGGCGTTGCACTGTAATGTGGCCAGAGTGGTTGTAAAGCGTCCGCTGCGGGCACCGCCTTTGTGCTTGCAGCGGCCTTCGCATGCCATTGTCGGCAAAGCGGTGCGTTACGACGTGTATGTACTGCGCAGCCTTGGACAGACCGCATAGCGGCTTAATGGCGAGCGGCCCTGCGGAACAGACGCCGTGTCAACAGCGATTGGAACAGCGGGTCCAGCCAGCGGTAGAGTCGCCCTGACAAGTAGACCGGTGTGCCCCGTTCCACGGCTCGCAGGCCCTCTCTCACCACGACTTCGGCAGGATACCAGACGAACCCCGGCGTGCCATCCTTCATGTCTTGTAGCCCGGCGGTGCTGTGAAAGTCGGTATGAGTATAGCCGGGGCAGAGTGCGCACACCTTTACACCGCTGCCTTGCAGGGTTACGGCAAGGTCTTCCGAGAGTGCAATCAGGTAGGCCTTGCTGGGGCCGTAATTACAACCTCCAGCGCGAGGTATGCGGCCCGCCACCGAGGCCACATTTATCACCCTGCCGAAGCTACGTTCGCGCATGGAGGGTATAAACAAGTGGCACAGTTGCGCCACGGACAGCATCATCAGTTGGAAGAAGGCTTGGTGATCCTCCCAGCTGCGGTCCATCAGAAGATCTGAGCCCGCGATGCCGGCATTGTTAATGAGAAAATCGATGTCGATGTTTTGAGCTTGGAGGCTGCGATGCAAGTTCTCGGGAGCGGCCGGATCACTGAGGTCAGCTGTTTCAACCTGTACGCTGCAGCCGTGCGCTTGCGACAGCTCTGCCGCAAGCGTTTCCAGCCGCTCCTTGCGTCTTGCCACTAACACCAGGTTGTAGCCTGCAGCGGCAAGTTGCCGCGCGAACTCTTCACCGAGCCCGGCTGATGCGCCGGTAATCAAAGCAGTGCGCTTGCGTGTCATTCGTTTTCTCCCCAAGATACGCTCGTATAGCTGGCATGGTACTTCACGGCGTTGATGCTGTCTGCGTGTATCACAACCGCTGAACCAGAGGTAAAGAAGCGATGAATAATGTGAAAGGGGTTGCGCTGGTAACGGGAGCGTCTTCCGGGCTGGGCGCTGCTTATTGTCGGCAGCTGGCCAATCAGTGTAAGACGATCATCGCCGTGGGCCGGCGTGCCGATCGGCTCGAGGCGCTGCGCCTGGAGCTAGAGGGGGAGACCTGTGTGTACCCCGTGGTAGCGGATCTGACCACGGTGGAAGGTGTGACGCGCTCTGTAGAGGCCCTGCGTCAGCAGGGGCCAGTGAGTATTCTGGTCAATAACGCAGGTTTTTCAACCTTGGGAGATTTTGCCGACAGTGCACTGGACGTTGAGCTGCAAATGGTTCGCCTGCATATTGATGCGCCTTTGGAGCTGGTGCGGGCTGCGCTGCCCTTTATGCGTGAGCAAGGTGCCGGCAGTATTATCAATGTGTCCTCTGTGGGTGCTTATTTGGATATGCAAAAAACCGCCGTGTACGGCGGCTGCAAAGCGTTTTTGCTGACGTTCTCCAAGGCTTTGCAGGCCGAGGAGGCGGGGCACGGCATCCGTGTGCAGTGCATATGCCCCGGCCTGACTCGCACGGAAATTCACGATAACCCGCATTTCGCGGGTTTTGACAAATCGCGCTTTCCTGCAGGAATGTGGATGGAGGCTGACGAGGTGGTCACCGAGAGTCTCTCGGCTTTGCGCGGCACCGAGGTGGCGGTTATTCCGGGTAGGATTAACCGGGATCTGGTGCGCAAGAGCTTGCAGCAGCAGTTGTCTCTGCTAGAGGAGTAGTCGCTCCATTACCCCATGATACAGCCGCGCGAGCCTGGGTAGGTCTTCAACAAGGACACACTCGTTGCGCTTGTGAATAGTAGCGTTGATGGGTCCAAGCTCCGCGACTTGCGCGCCGGTAGGTGCTATGAAGCGACCATCGGATGTGCCTCCAGCGGTCGACAGCTCGGTATTCAAGCCCGTTACCGCGTGAATGGTTGCGACGACTGCGTCGACCAGACTGCCCGCTGGTGTCAGAAACGGTTCGCCGCTGAGGTGCCAGTCCAAGCTGTAGTCTAGCCGATGCGCCTGAAGAAGCGCTTCCGTGCGTCGCATCAGGTCGCTTGCGGTAACCTCAGTTGAAAAGCGGAAATTGAACTGAACTTGCAGGTCGCCGGGAATGACATTGGTCGCGCCGGTGCCGCTGGAGATATTCGATATTTGCAGGGAGGTCGCCGGGAAGAAGGTATTGCCCTCATCCCAGACTTGGCAGGTCAGGGCATGGAGTGCGGGCAGTACACGGTGAATGGGGTTGTCAGCGAGCTGCGGGTAGGCAATGTGGCCCTGTATGCCGCGCACGTTCAGTGTCGCGCCGAGTGAACCGCGCCGGCCGTTTCTGACTACGTCACCCAGTGCAGCGCTGCTGGAGGGCTCGCCCACCAGGCACCAGTCGATGTGCTCGCCCTGCTGCTGCAGGTAATCAATAACCTTGACCGTGCCATTGTGCGCGGGGCCTTCTTCGTCCGCGGTGATCAGAAAGCCAATTCGGCCAACGTGGTTCGGGTGTGCAGCGACAAAGTCTTCGCAGGCCACCACCATTGCCGCAAGGCTGCCCTTCATGTCGGCGGCACCGCGGCCGTATACGAGGCCGTCACGCAATGTGGGTTCGAAGGGTGGGCTGTCCCACCCGGTCTCGGGGCCGGTGGGTACGACGTCGGTATGCCCGGCAAACACCAGCAAGGGGCCACTTATGCCACGCACAGCCCAAAAGTTATCGACCTCACCAAAACGCAGCGGTGTGCAAGCAAAGCCGATCGCACGCAGCCTCTCCATCATCAAGGCTTGGCAGCCCGCATCGTCTGGCGTCACGGATTGCCGGCGAATGAGTTCGCAAGTCAACTCCAGGGTGCGTTCCATAAGGGTGCCTCTAGTCTAGTTGTGTGCGTGAAGCTCAGCGTTAAGTTCAACAGCAGAGCGGTTGGTGAGGCACTCTACAGCGCCGGTTGCTGAGTTACGCCGAAACAGCAGCCCTGACTTTCCTGCCAGCTCGCGCGCTTTGACTGTTTCAACGGCGTGCCCCTCTGCATCAAGCACCACGACCTTGGTCCCCGCCGTGACAAATAATCCGGCCTCCACAGTGCAGCGGTCACCCAATGGAATACCGATGCCGGCATTGGCACCGATGAGGCACTCGCGCCCAACGGCTATGATGATATTGCCGCCACCGGACAGTGTGCCCATAGTCGAGCAGCCGCCACCCAGATCGGATCCGCTGCCAACGGTAACGCCTGCTGATATACGGCCTTCAATCATGCCCGGGCCATCGGTGCCGGCGTTAAAGTTGACGAAGCCTTCATGCATGATGGTGGTGCCCTCTCCAAGATAGGCACCGAGGCGAACACGAGCGGTGTGTGCGATACGTACGCCGGTCGGTACCACGTAATTGGTCATTTTTGGGAATTTATCGACACAGCTGACTTCCAGCGTAGCGCCACGCAGGCGCGCGGCGAGCTGTCTGGCAGCCAGCTCACTGATGTCGATGGCACCCTCGCTGGTCCAAGCCACGTTGGGCAAAATGCCAAACATGCCCTGCAAGTTGGTGCCATGGGGTTTTACCAGCCGATGCGACAACAGGTGCAGCTTGAGATAAGCCTCAGGAACCGTGGTGGGTGCAGTGTCCTCACGTAATATCACCAAGACTGCTGGCGCTTGAGCGCTGGCCAGATGTGCAGCAATCTGTGCCTGTTCGGTGGCGCCCGCCGCCGCCAGTGCCGCTTCCAGTGCGAGCAGCTGCTGGGGCTGCAAGGAGCTTATATTGTCGCTCGCCCCAACCGCGGCTATCAGCTCTGCGGAAGGTGCGAGGATAGGCTGGGGAAAGAAGGCCTCCAGCCAGTCTCCATGACTGTTTTGAGTGCCCAAGCCTAGGCCTAAAGCAAATGCTGCATGGTTCATAAGAAATAGTTCCTAGCCGGGCCCGTCGCAGCGGGGTGAATTCAGAGGGTGTGTTTCAGCAGCAGAGATTCCCAGTCGGGTGCCGAGAAGCCGCAGCGGCGTTCATGGCCGATATCCAGCAGCGGCCGCTTTATCAGCGTGGGCTGATCCAGAATCGCCGGTAGTGCATGCGTTTCATTCATCGTGTCGCGCGCTTCGGATGATAGCGCTTTCCAGCTCGTGCTGCGGCGATTAATCAGTGTCTCCCAGCCGAGCTCTTGCAGCCACTGCTTCACCAGAGCGGGGTCGAGCCCGTCGCGGCGCACATCGTGAAAGCGGTATTCAATGGCATGCTGCTCAAGCCAGCGCAGAGCCTTTTTTACCGTGTCGCAGTTGCTGATGCCGTAAACGGTAATCATCGCTATCTCGTGGCAAATTGGGTGGGGTACAAGGATAGCAAAAAATGCTCGGTGATACAGTCGAGCCTCATATGCCGGTTCCGTTTTCAGGCCTTTAGCGTGCGTTTTGGATGCTTCCGATGTGGGTAGCAGGTGCGGCAGATATCGCATACTCGCCCATCGCAGCCCCGTGCGCTGCAAAACTCCCGCCCGTAAAAAATAATCTGCAAATGCAGGCTGTTCCAGGCGCTCTCGGGGAATAACCTTTTCAAATCGCGCTCCGTTTGCACCACGTTCTTGCCGCTGGTCAGGCCCCAACGCTGTGCCAGCCGGTGGATGTGTGTGTCCACTGGAAAAGCCGGTACGCCGAACGCCTGTGCCATGACCACGCTCGCGGTTTTGTGCCCTACGCCAGGCAGCCGCTCAAGGGCCTCCATATCGACCGGCACGAGCCCGCCATGTTCGGCCATAAGGATTTCGCTCAAACGTTTGATCGCTGCAGATTTCTGCGGTGAAAGCCCGCAGGGACGAATGATGTCGCGAATGGCTTCAACCGTCAGCCGCGCCATATCAGCCGGGTTATCGGCCAGCGCAAATAGCGCCGGCGTCACTTGATTCACCCGCTCATCGGTGCACTGTGCGCTGAGCAACACGGCGATAAGCAGAGTAAAAGGATCTTTGTGGTCCAGCGGTATGGGTTGTTCCGGATAGAGGGCTTGCAGGTGTTGTTGAATAAACGCCACGCGCGCGGCTTTGCGTAACATTCGTCTATAGCGCCTTTATGGCGCGAACCATGCGTTCTGCGGCTTCAATGCAATCTTTCAGCGGGGCCACCAAGGCGATGCGTACGCGCTGTGCGCCGGGGTTTCCTGTGGGGGTTTCCCTGGCGAGAAAGGTTCCGGGCACAACCGTAATGTGCTCCTGGCGGTACAGGTGGCGGGCGAACTCGGTATCTGCCACGGGTGTCTCTGGCCACAAATAAAATCCCGCTTGCGGCCGTTCAACGTTCAGATGCCCCTGCAGAATGGGCAGCACGGCATCGAACTTTTCCCGATACAGGGCGCGGTTGACGCGCACATGGCCTTCATCGCGCCAAGCCGCCACGCTTGCGTGTTGATGATGCAAGGGCATGGCGCAGCCGTGGTAGGTCCGGTAACGCAGGAAATCCGCCATCACCTCGGCGTCGCCCGCCACAAACCCAGAGCGCAACCCCGGCAGGTTGGACCGTTTGCTAAGACTGTGGAATACCACGCAGCGCCGGAACCGGGTGTTGCCCATCTCGGCGCAGGCTTGCAGCAGGCCCGGTGGCGGGTTGGACTCATCGCCGTAGATTTCGGAATAGCACTCGTCGCTGGCAATAATAAAGTCGTACCGCTCTGCCAGTGTAATGAGCGTTTGCAGCTGTGCGAGGCTCATCACCGCACCGCTGGGGTTGCCGGGAGTACAGATATAGAGCAATTGGCAGCGTTGCCACACCTGCTCAGGGACAGTGGCGAAGTCAGGTAGGTGCTGTGTTAGGGCGGTAGCATTGACGAATTCCAGCTGCGCGCCTGCAAGTAAGGCGGCGCCCTCGTAAATTTGGTAAAAGGGGTTAGGGCTGACCACCGTGGCCCCATGACCCGCCGTAACGACTGCCTGAGCGAAGGCAAACAAGGCTTCCCGGGTGCCGTTCACCGGCAGCACTTGCGTCTCGGCGTTTACAGCCGGCAGCTGGAATCGCTGCTGCAGCCAGTCAGCAATCGTTTCGCGCAGTACCGTCTCGCCCCGTGTGGCAGGGTAATTTGCCAGCAGGGGCAGCTGCGCTGCCAATGCCTCAAGCACGAAGTTGGGCGCTGCATGGCGCGGTTCGCCAATCGACAGAGCGATAGGCCTGCGATCGGGTGGCGGCTGCAGGTCGGCAAACAGCGCACGCAGCTTCTCGAAAGGATAGGGGTGTAGACGATCCAGCAGCGCGTTCATGGGTGATTATTGGTCCTCGAGTTGATCGTCCAGCTGCTCACGTATTGCCCGCTGAATCGCGCTACAAAGCGCCTCGTCACTTAGTGGTTGCTGGTCGGCACCGGTAATGAAGAAGACGTCCTCAACCCGTTCACCCAGCGTCTGAATTTTTGCCGCCTGCAATTCCACGCCGTGCTCAACGAAAATTCTGCCGATGCGGGCAAGCAGGCCGGGTCGGTCCCGTGCAGACACTTCCAGCACGCTAACCTGCTTGATTTCATCAAGAAATATGCTGGTTTCTGTCGCTACTGGAAACGATTTTATCTGCCGCGGTGTGAGTCGTTGAATATTGGGGGCACGGTCGAAATCTGCAGCAGCCAGGGCTTGCGTCAGTTGGTCACGGATATGCCGCAACTTTGCACTTTCATCAGCGATGGGGCTGCCGTCTGAGTTCAAAACGTAAAACGTATCGAGGCTCATGCCGTCTCGCGCGTTGTAAATTCTGGCATCGTGCACACTCAATTCAAGCTGCTCGAGCTCTGCGCAAACGCGTGAAAATAGCTGCGCATGGCTGCGCGCGTGAATAAAAATCTGCGTGGCATTGGCGACACTGGAGTCTGAGCTGTTGCGAATCAGTACCAGCGGCTGCTCGCGTTGGTAATGCCCGGCAGTCGCTTCCGTGTGCCAGGCAATATCTTCGGGTTTTTCCCGCAAGAAATAGTCTTCTCCCTGGCCACGCCACAGGTCCTCCAGCTCCTCTGGCGTAAATCCGCGGTACTCCAGCAAGTCTGCTGCGGCTTTGCGGGTCTGTTCTATCCAGACTTGCTTGTCGACCGGGTTTTCCAGGCCGCGCCGCAGAGCCCGACGCGTGCCGGTATAAAGTTGGCGCAGCAGGCTGCCGCGCCACGCGTTCCAGAGTGTAGGGTTGGTTGCGTTGATGTCTGCAACGGTCAGTGTGAATAAATAGTCCAGGCGATCAAGGCTGCCCACGTGGTGCGCAAATTGCTGGATAACGTCAGGGTCTGATATATCTTTGCGCTGCGACACCGCCGACATGGTCAGGTGGTTGCGTACCAACCATACGACCAAGTCGTTATCGTTCTCACTAAGTCCATGCTCTGAGCAAAAACGTGCGGCATCCACGGCCCCAAGCTCCGAGTGGTCACCACCCCGCCCCTTGCCAATATCGTGGTACAGCCCGGCGATATACAGTAACTCGATTTTGGGCAGGCGCCGGGCGACCCGGCTGCTGACCGGGAAACGTTCATCAAACTCAGGTTTCTGGAAGCGCCGCATATACTGGATGACTTCCAGCGTGTGGGCATCGACCGTATAGGTGTGGAAGAGGTCGTGCTGCATTTGGCCTACGATTTTGCCGAATTCCGGCAGGTAGTTGCCAAGGATGCCGTAACGCGTCATGCCGCGCAGCAGACGCGTCATATTGTGCGGCGAGCGCAGAACATCAAGGAAGCTGGAGCGGTTGGCCGGGTCTGCGCGGAAAGCACGGTTGACCAAATGCCTGTGTTCGCGAATCAGTCGAATGGTGGGCGTGCCAACACCGATTATTCCCGGTTCACGGCCCGCCAGCACGAATACTTCAAGCAGGGCGTTCGGTTGGTTGCTGAACAGGTCGTCGCGCAGCGCCTCGATGTAGCCGTTGCGAACCTGAAAGCGCTCATTGAGTATGCGTACTTCATCCAGCTGGTCTGCGCGCAAGATAGCATGGTCAAAGTTCTGCACCAGCAGCTCGTTCAGCTCGCCGAGCGCCAGCGCCCAGCGGTAGTAGGTTTGCATGAATTGTTCGACGGCCAGCTTTTTGCCGTCTTTGAAGCCCCAGAGCTCTGCCAGCGCGCGCTGGTGATCAAACAGCAGCCGGTCCTCTTCGCGGCCAGCCACCAAATGCAAGGCATAGCGTACCTGCCACATGAAGTCCCGGCCATGCAGCAACATGCGGCGTTCGTCCGGCGTCAGGAACTCACCGGTGTCCATGTTTTCCAGGGAATCAACGCCGAAATGCCGCTCCGCAATCCAAGCGATAATCTGCAAGTCGCGGAGCCCGCCAGGTGAGCTTTTTACATTGGGCTCGAGGTTGTATTCGGTGTCTGCAAATTTGGCGTGCCGTGCCCTTTGTTCCTCCAGCTTGGCGCGAAAAAAATCTGCGCTGGGCCACATCTGGTCGGGGCCGGTGCGCGCCCGAACCTCAGCCATCAGCGCTTCAGGGCCGCGGATAACCCTCGTCTCCATTAGATTTGTAAGGATTGTGATGTCTCCGCGGGCCTTGTTACAACATTCGCGCACTGTTCGCACGCTATGGCCTATCGTCAGCCCCAGATCCCAGAGCTGTGTGACAAACTGTTCCAGTTGTGCATGGCAGGATTCACTGTTTTCTTCCAGCAACACCAGAATGTCGATATCAGAATGTGGGTGCAGTTCTCCGCGTCCATAGCCGCCCACCGCGATCAAGGCGGGTTCCGCCCCCGACCAATGACAGCTATCCCACAATGTTCCGAGTAGAACATCCATAAACCAAGAGCGCAGGTGCAGTAAGTCGGCAACCCGGGTGCCCGCATGGAACTGGGCATGCAGATACTCTGCCGCCGTTTTTAAAGCCTGCTTACCCGCCGGCAGCGTATTGCCAGCATCGATAGCGGCCTTGAAGGCTGCGCGGTCAAACAACTGATCAGGCAGCTGCGGGCTCTGGTCGTAGGATGCTTCTGCTACAGAGGTGTCAGAAGCGCTCATCGGACCGCCGCGTGAAAATCTCGCAGCCATCGGCTGTTACTCCAAGGGTGTGTTCCCACTGGGCCGACAAACGGCCATCACGGGTGGTGACGGTCCAGCCGTCCTTTGCGTTGAGTTTGGTGTGTCGCCGGCCCGCATTGATCATCGGTTCAATAGTAAAAGTCATGCCTTCCTCCAGCACCAAACCCGTGCCGGGTTTGCCGTAGTGCAGTACTTGCGGGTCCTCATGAAAAATCTTGCCAATCCCATGTCCGCAGTATTCGCGCACCACAGAGTAATAATTTTTCTCCGCATGCTGCTGAATAACCGCGCCGATATCACCCAGACTGGCACCGGGGCGCACAATCGCCAAGGCCATGTACAGGCACTCCTGCGTAACCTGAATCAGGCGCTGCGCATGGGGGGCAACCTCACCCACCTCGACCATGATACTGGTGTCGCCGTGGTAACCATCCTTGATCACGGTGACGTCAATATTGACGATGTCGCCCGCCTTGAGTTTTTTGCTGTCTGAGGGAATGCCGTGACAAACAACCTCGTTGATCGAGGTACAAATAGAGCGGGGGAAGCCGTTGTAGTCGAGAGGCGCAGGAATCGCGTTCTGCACTTCGGTAATGTATTCGTGGCAGATACGATCGAGGTCACCTGTAGTGATGCCTGGCTCCACGCGGGGCTTGATCATTTCCAGCACTTCAGCGGCCATACGTCCTGCCACGCGCATCTTCTCGATTTCGTCGGGGGTCTTGATTGTAACTGCCATGTGCTACCTGTTTTTTGTGCAAGGGGTGGGTATTGGGGCGCCGCCGCTGGTTGGGGTATTCTACAGGAATCGTGGGTCGTTTGAGTAATCTCCCCGGGCGGCCCGTTGGGCCGCTGCGTCGCTCCGGGGCCCGGAGGTTCTTTTTGCTCCACTGCGGGCGCATGCGGCTCGCTGACCCTGTTTCTTCTTGCGCTACCGCCTGGCGGCTGAGTTGTTGGTAGGTTTGGTGTCTGCCAGGGCTGCTACGTGTTTGATGTGGTTGGTTCCCGCCGCGCGAAGCGACGCAGCGGCCCCAAGGGCCGCCCCCAGAACAAAGCCTCCGCACAAGAGCAGAAAGTCACCCACCGCGCGAAGCGACACAGCAGCCTAACCGGGCCCACCCTCCATCAGAGCCCCAGCCTCTAACCAGCAACCCGCCGCTTCCCAGCAGCCCCCACTTGTGGTATAAAGCGCCGCGTCTTTACGGGTGGGCTAAGGCTCGAAAGCCCGCAGGGAAGGAAATCTAACGTCGCACACATATCGACACCTGCGTCAGGGTGCCGGCTTCGGTCGGTTTGGCGCTTGGGATATGTGGAGGCCTAACCCGATACAAAAGGCAATTATTATGACAACGCAAGTAAGCATGCGTGACCTGCTGCAAGCAGGCGCTCACTTTGGTCACCAGACCCGGTACTGGAACCCCAAGATGGATCGTTTCATCTTTGGCGCCCGGAACAAGATCCACATCATCAACCTGGAGCACACTGTGCCCGCGTTTAATGAGGCTTTAGCCCTCATTCAGCGGCTTTCCGGGAACAAGAACAAGATTTTGTTTGTCGGCACCAAGCGTGCGGCAGGCAAGATTATCAAAGAACAGGCGGATCGCGCCGGCATGCCCTACGTGAGCCATCGCTGGCTCGGCGGCATGCTGACCAACTACAAGACCATACGCGCCTCAATAAAGCGTCTGCGTGAGCTGGAAGCACAGCAAGCAGACGGTACCTTCGCCAAGCTCACGAAGAAAGAAGCGCTGATGCGCAGCCGTGACATGGAGAAACTTGAGCGCAGTATTGGCGGTATCAAGGACATGGGCGGCTTACCTGATGCACTGTTCGTGATTGACGTTGATCACGAGCGTATCGCCATTACCGAGGCCAACAAACTCGGCATACCGGTGATTGGCGTAGTTGATACCAACAGCAACCCCGATGGCGTTGATTACGTTATCCCGGGCAACGACGACGCAATCCGCGCTATCAAGCTGTATGTATCTGCCGTGGCTGATGCCTGCCTTGCCGGCAAGTCCGATGCGGGCGACCAGAGCATTGTGCGTGACGAGTTTGTTGAAGTGGCGGTGGCGGCTGAGTCAGCAGCCGAGTAAACCTCGCACTCCGGGGCAGCCATCGTGGCTTGCCCTGGAGTACCCTGGCCTCCGTTCGGGGGCGATCGTAAAGAATTCGCGGCCCTTTTGAGGTCGTAGCAGGAGAAAACCCATGTCTGCAGCATTGGTCAAAGAACTACGTGAGCGTACCGGTTTGGGTTTGTTGGAGTGCAAAAAAGCGCTGGCGACCGCCGACGGTGACGTTGAAAAAGCGATTGAAGAGTTGCGTAAATCCAGCGGTATGAAGGCGGCAAAAAAAGCCGGGCGCACGGCAGCTGACGGCGTTGTAGCAACTCGCATTGCCGAAGACGGCAGCTACGGTGTGATCGTTGAAGTGAATAGTGAAACGGATTTTGTGGCCCGCGATGAGAACTTTTTGGGCTTTGTTGCCCAAGTGGTAAATGCCGCCTTTGAAGGCCGTCAAACCGACGTGGCCGCTCTGATGGCCGGCGATCTCGAATCGGCTCGCGAGGCTCTGGTACAGAAGATCGGCGAAAATATCAGCGTGCGTCGCGTCAACTTGGTGACAGCTGATGCAGGTGTCGTCGGTGCCTACGTCCATGGCAATAACCGCATTGCAGTGCTGGTTGAGCTCAAGGGTGGCGATCAAGACCTGGCCAAAGACGTTGCGATGCACGTTGCCGCGGTGAACCCTCAGGTTGTATCTGCTGAGCATATGCCGGCGGAAGTGATTGAGAAGGAGCGTGAAATTTATACTGTACAGGCGCAGGATTCCGGCAAGCCCGCTGAAATTGTTGAGAAGATGATCGGTGGTCGTATTAAGAAGTTTCTTGCTGAAAACAGCCTTGTTGAGCAGGCATTCGTCAAGGACCCCGACGTGACGGTTGGTAAGTTGGTCTCGGCTGCAGGTGCTGCGGTGGTGTCTTTTGCCCGTTTTGAAGTGGGTGAGGGCATCGAGAAGGAGCACGTTGATTTCGCCGCTGAAGTGGCCGCGCAGCTGAAAGGTTAAGGCTGTGATTGGTTAAAAAAACGGGGCTTAGGCCCCGTTTTTTATGCCTTTGGGCTAGTGTCAGGTGGGACTTTATGGGGTGCGGTACTAGGGTGCGGCCCGATTGTCCTGTACTATAGCGACAGTTCGGGAGACGACCGTTATGCCACAACCTTCAGGCGACAAGAAATATAAACGCATACTGCTCAAACTCAGTGGCGAGGCCCTTACCGGTAGCGAAAAATTTGGTATCGACCCGCGTATTCTCGATCAGTTGGCGCTGGAAATTGGCCAGTTGGTCGGCATCGGTGTGCAGGTGGGTATCGTTGTGGGCGGTGGTAATTTGTTTCGAGGCGCAGCACTGCAGGCAGCAGGCCTTGATCGCGTAACCGGCGATCATATGGGTATGCTGGCAACCGTTATGAATGCGCTGGCCCTGCGCGATGCACTGGAAAGGTCGAGTATCGCCACTCAGGTAATGTCTTCTATCCCCATGAGTGGTGTGGTTGATCACTACGACCGGCGCAAGGCGATTCGTGCCCTGAGCAACGGTGATGTGGTGATTTTCTGTGCCGGCACGGGTAATCCTTTTTTTACCACGGATTCTGCGGCCTGCCTGCGCGGTATTGAGGTCGATGCCGACCTCGTGCTCAAGGCCACCAAGGTTGACGGCGTCTACTCGGCTGACCCCATGAAGTTCAGTGATGCCGTCAAGTACGAGCATTTGAGTTACGACGAGGTGCTGGACAAAAAGCTGGAAGTGATGGATCTGACGGCGATCTGTCTGTGCCGGGACCACCGCATGCCAGTGCGCGTTTTCAAGATGGAAGAGCGCGGCGCATTGCTGAATATTGTGCGCGGCGGTGTGGAAGGGACCCTCATTCAATAGCCCTATTGCAGCGCAAGGAGAATCAAATTGATTGACGATGTCAAAGCTGAGGCCGAAGAGCGGATGGAAAAGAGTGCCGAGGCACTGCTTCACCACTTCAATAAAATCCGCACCGGTCGCGCACACCCCAGCATCCTTGATGGTATTCGTGTCGAGTACTACGGCTCTGAGTCACCCCTGAATCAGGTGGCCAACATTAGCGTGGAAGATGCACGTACGCTGATGGTCACAGCCTGGGACCGTGCGCTCACGCCGAAGATAGAGCGCGCCATCATGAAGTCCGATCTCGGCTTGAACCCCTCATCGGCCGGCGACGTGATCCGTATACCCATGCCAATGCTGACGCAAGAGACTCGCAAGGGTTTTATACGCCAGGCCCGTGCCGAAGCGGAGGCCGCTCGAGTATCTGTACGCAGCGCGCGTCGCGATGCCATGAGTATGTTGAAGGAATTGCTGAAGGAGAAAGACATCAGTGAGGACGACGAGCGCCGTGGTCAGGATTTGGTACAAAAACTGACGGACAGCTTCACTGACCGCATTGAGAAAATGTTGGCAGACAAAGAAGCTGACCTGATGGAAATTTGAGCTACCCCCGCGTATGCCCAACCGCGAAATGTCAGGTCAGTCGGAGCTTATTCCGGTACCTCGCCATGTTGCCATCATCATGGACGGCAACAATCGTTGGGCGCGGCGTGAGGGGCTCCCCGGTCACGCAGGGCACCGAGCCGGTTCGGAGGCTGTACGCGGCGTTTTGCGCGCCTGCCAGCAGCATCACATCGAAGTGCTGACCCTGTTCGCGTTTAGCAGCGAAAACTGGGGTCGTCCTCGTCCGGAAGTGCGTGCGCTCCTCGCGTTGCTGTCGCGTTACCTACGCAATGAAGTTCGCGACTTGCACAAAGACGGTATTCGTTTGCGCTTCATAGGGCAGCGGTGCCGGTTTAGCGAGGGGCTGCAGCGTTTGATGGCTAACGCAGAATACCTCACCCGCAAAAACACCGTCGCCACAGTGGTCCTTGCGGTTGATTACGGGGGTCGTTGGGATGTTGTACAGGCAGCCCGTCAGTTGGCTTCGAGGGTGCACGCTGGGGAGCTCTCTGTGGATGCCATTGATGAAGCTACGTTGGCGGCTGAAGTGGCGCTCAGCGACTTGCCGCCTCCGGACCTGTGTATTCGAACCGGGGGCGATGCACGTATCAGTAATTTCATGTTGTGGCAGTTTGCCTACAGCGAGCTGTATTTTACCAACACGCTCTGGCCGGACTTTGGTGAGTTGGAATTCGCGCGCGCGTTGTCGGATTACGCCCGGCGCGAGCGCCGGTTTGGCCTG
>ERZ887849.250-NODE-250-length-60485-cov-25.608919_pt1 | contig 60485 bp, 51 predicted proteins | sample MGYA00521267_ERZ887849 | MGnify/ENA primary metagenome ERZ887849 (study PRJEB32303, sample SAMEA104408601) | aquatic metagenome | biome: Brackish water; feature: Pelagic; material: water | place: Baltic Sea | collected 2014-06-06T16:11:00 | depth 2,863 m ... | reverse complement strand
GGCTCCTGTAGTTTTTGCGGTGCAAAACCCGAAGAGCAATGTAAATCTGAAATCTCGTGAAAATTATATCCTTTAATGTTAATGGTATTCGTGCAATTGTAAAGAAAAATTTTATTTCTGACATGCGCATTATAGATGCCGATATAATTTGTTTACAAGAAACGAAGGCAATGGTTTCTCAAGTCAAAGAAGCTTTAGTAGATTTGGATGGTTATCACATTTATGCAAATGAGGCAGAAAAGAAAGGGTATTCAGGAACTGCTATTATGTCTAAACAAAAACCAATAGAGGTAAGTTATGGCATGGGAGTTTCAGAGCATGACCATGAAGGTCGGGTCATATGTGCGGAATATGTGGAGTATTATGTAGTAACCGTATACGTGCCTAATTCTGGAAGTGAATTATTGAGAATGAAATATCGAATGGAATGGGATCAGGCATTTTGTTCCTACCTAAAGAGTCTTGAAAAAAACAAGCCCGTTATTGTATGTGGTGATTTTAATGTAGCACATAAATCCATAGACTTGGCAAGACCAAAACCGAATTACAATAAATCAGCAGGTCATATGCAAGAGGAAATTGATGGAATGAATCATTATGAAAACAACGGTTTAATGGACGCATTTCGGTTTTTTAATCCTGATACTGTGAAATACTCTTGGTGGAGTTACAGGGCAGGGGCAAGAGGAAGAAACATAGGTTGGAGAATAGATTATTTCCTAGTGTCAAAGCCGTTTTTAAATCAGCTAAACAATGCGGAAATTCATAATGATATTATGGGTTCAGATCATTGCCCAGTGTCTATTTCTTTTTGAACCAATTAATAGGGTTCCATTTCGATTTTGTTTTTTGTTCATCACCATAATAATCACCTGTGTATCCGTAACCGTATCCATACCCGTATCCATACCCGTATCCATATCCATATCCTTTTGTTCCATATGTTCCATTTAGGAGAATGGCCATGTTTGGCAGTCTTTTATCATTTTGAAGATCTAGAGCAATATTTAACATCTTTTTTGGGAGTTGATGTGCTCTAACGACATAAACAACAGTATCAGCATATTTTGATATCAATAATGTATCACTAACGATACCAACAGGCGCAGTATCGACAATAACGTAGTCATAGGCCTTCTTTAATTCTAAAAATAAAGAATCAACCTTTTCTGACATTAACAATTCTGATGGATTTGGAGGGATATCGCCTGAAGGCAGTACGTCAATATTATTATTTAATTCAGTGGTATAAATGTAATCCTGATAATTTGTCTTCGAATCGACGATGTAATTTGTAACACCTCTAGATCTATCATTACCCATATAATCTTCAAGTTTGGGTGCTCTCAGATCCATACCTAGTAATAAAACTTTCTTTCCTGATAGGGCTAAAGACAATGAAAAGTTAACCGCAGTAAACGATTTACCTTCTTTCGCGACAGATGAGGTAATAAATATGGTTCTACCCAAATCATTGTCCTGGGCCTTCATAAAGTCTATATTAGTCCTCAGGGTTCTAAATGCCTCAGAAATTGCAGTTTTACTTCCTTTAGAAATTACAATGTTTTTATTCTTTTCTCCTAGAGGTATATTACCGATGTAAGGAAGTCCTTTTTTATCAATATCTGATTTGTCATATACCTTATCTCTAAATAAATCTCGAATATATATGTAAATAACACCAAGAAATATAGAAATCAAACATGCAAAAGAATAAAACAATGATTTATTAGGCCATACAACAGCATTATTAGAATATGCTGGATCTACAATTTTGGCATTTCCAACCTCCACAGCTCTAGAAATAAGTGCCTCTTCTCTTTTCTGTAGTAGATATACATATAAATTTTCTTTGATTTCTTGTTGTCTTTTTATAACCCTTAATTGTTTTTCAAAGCTAGGGATAGAACGGATTGATTTATCTAATTCATTTTCTTCTTTAGTGACTTCGTTTAAAATTTTTTGTTTTGTATTTATGACATTATTGATACTTGCAAGGATATTAGTTTTTAATTCGTTAATGCGGTATTCTAAATTAATAACTTTTTTATTTTTTTCAGTTGAGGTTTTTAATGATTCAATTCGATCAATAACCAATTTATTATGCTCTTTTATGGCAATGTCAATATTTTGATTTTCTGTCCCCAAGTTAACAGGGATAAGATCTGTAACTTGGTTGTTATTTACAATATGGTCTTTCATCATTTGACTAATCAAAAGATGAGTAGAAGCTTCCAAGCTTTTAGATTTTACTTCTTTCGATAATCCCAATCTAAACTGTGATTCGTATTGATAATCAATTAAATCGTTAGAGCTTTTTATCTTTTTTAAACTATCCTCTATGAATCCAAGATCTTCAGCTAAAACTTTAATTCTCTTACTTATGAATTTTTCTGTGTTGTCTGAAACTTTTATCTTGTCTTGAATGGCATCGAGATTATAATTTTCTGCTAGTGAATTTAAGATATCAACAGCTTTAGTACTTGAGCTGTATAAGATTTTTAAACTCAGTATTGTAGAATTCTGCGATGGTTGTTCTATTTCTAAAAGACCAATGTATTTATCTATACATGATTCATTTGATAGTAGTGTGAACCTGAATGATATTCCATGTATTGATTCGTTAAAAAAATCAGTTTTGATGATTTTGAAAGATATTTTATCGTCAATTTGATAAACCTTATCAAATTTATATTTATTAATTTGATTACCTTCTGAGTCCTCTGCATTAATAGAATTCTTGTTTACTCTATAGATTTTCGAGTAGTTATATTTAAGAAAATGACTGGTGTCTGTATATATAAATTGAACTTTAAAAGGATTTGTTTTATATACTTCAGCTTTTCTTAATCCAGTGTAATTGCCAATTCTTTTGTATTCATTTCTTAGAGATAAATCTTTAACAACATTAGCCATCAAACGTCGTGATTTTAATATTGATTTTTCATTTTCAATAAATAGACCTTTATTAAAAATCGAAAAATCTTCAAAAGCGGATGTTTCTGACATTCCAGTTCCGCCTTTTTGATCATCTTTAATCATAATAGTAATCTTCGCTTCATATAGCGATACAGCATATCTTAAATAAAGGAAAGATAAAGTACAGGCGATAATAATTAATAACAAGAACAGCTTCCAATAAGAGATATATTTAATAATTACTGCTCTGTAATTTGATTTTATAATTTGATCTAAATCAATTTGATTATCCTGAGGAGATCTCATTATTTTGTAATTAAGTTAATTGCAGTTAGAATCAATGATGCGAATGAAACAAAAGGAAGAATGATTTGATTATTTACGCTGAATGTTTTTGATTTTAATTGTGGTACGTATATAATATCATTTTGTTTTAAAAAAAATGATGGTGAGTTAAATACGCTCTTGTCGTTTAAGTTTATGATAAATTCTTTACGTTCTCCATTAATTTCTCTAATTAAATGAATTTCATTTTTTTTACTATAATTAGTAAATGCCCCTGAAACCGCAATAGCTTGAATGATATCAATTTTTTCATTAGGAATATTATACGCCCCTGGTTTACTGACCTCTCCCAAAATTGTAATCTTGAAATTCAATAAATTGACCTTGATGATTGGATCTATGATGTATTCTGATAATTTCTCTGTCAACTGATTTATAAATTCATGCCTTTTTAAACCAGCAGCTTGTATTTCTCCGATGTATGGAAGTTCAATTGTCCCCTCACTGTTTATTAGAAACCCACCTGAAGCGGCTACACCAGAAATATATGAAACGATAGACTGTCTTGATTCAAATTTGGAATTAAACAGTTCAGTTGCCTCAGTATTTTCAGAAATTAATAGGATTTCAAGAATGTCATTTTTTTCAAATGTCATATCATAAGATTGATGAGAATTAGTGCCCTTATTATCAATATCGCCATTGAGTAGGGTCATCTCTTTGTATTTAACACATGATGTTAAAATACAAAGTGTAAAAAAGAATAGAAATAATTTCTTCATGTACCTCTTTTGTTAAATGCAATGATATTTGTTAATGCTCTAAAGAATAATATAATATCAGTTGTATAAGGACTAGACTTCTTCATCTTGATATATTCATATTCAGCCTCAATAACTTCCTCTTTTGAGGAATTTTTATTTAACGCTACATAAGGAGGAATACATCCAGGCTTGTAATTAATTCTCATATTTTTATATTCTTCACCTAATTCATTAAAGTAAACTTCACTTACTGGACGTAAACCAACTAATTTTAATTCTCCTTTCAATACATTAAATATTTGAGGTATTTCGTCAATCCAATATTTCCTAAGTATTCTTCCCCATGATGTTACGCGAAAATCGTTTTTTGGTTTACCCTTTTCTCCATATCCATTTTGTTTCAAAATATATTCATGTAGAAATTCAGAATATGGATGCATGGTTCTAATTTTAAAGACAGTAATTATTTTGCCATTTTTGCCGATACGAGGCATTCCATAAATTGGACCAAAACTAGGTTTTTTCGAAGAATGATTTTTTTCTGATGGAGATGCCAATACATAGCTATAAGAAACCGAGTTTTCAACTCTTTCAATATCAAAACCACCATAAACAATTCTTCCTAATCCCTCGGCTTTTGAAAGAATAAGAATAGTTTCATTAGAAAGGTAGGAATATATTTTCCTAAAAAAAAACAATCTCGGAATGAGTCTAAAAAAGAAAAACTCTAATCCAACTTGTGTTTTTGCGATGAAACGTGGTTTTTTTTTTTCAATTCTTCTGATTCTTCCTTTTAGAGTTTGGAACCTAAAAACTAAATATTGATCGTCGTTAATTTCCTTCCTCAGTTTTTTGATTTTTTTTTGGAAAAAGGAAAATTTGTTGATTGGTTTAACTAAGTAAATAATCTTTTTCCCTTCGTTTTTGAAATCGTCGGATAGATTAACTTTTTGTAAGTCACTAGAAGAAAGATTAAGATGATTTAAATAAAAATCAATCATAAACCTATTTTGAACGTTTAAATAATTTTGAATTTATTTGCTGTCCTTCAGAATTGGTAATTAAAATAAAATAGATTCCTGAATTCAATTCTTTAAAAACTGAATGATTAATAAACGCGTCTAATCTATCTACAGTGGTATGTAATAATTTTCCGCTGGAAGAAAATAATTTTATTGAGTTTAATTCAGAAAAATGATGCGAATAAGTAACATTCAAGTTTTCGTCATTGTATGGGTTAGGATAAAAAAGAACTGATGTTTCGTCATTTATACTCTGTTCTTCCTGGTTTAGGCCATTTGATTTATTTTTTGAGGATAACGCTTCATTATTGCTTGTATTTTGAGAAATACTTGGAGGAGATGCTGGAGTTTGAATGTAGCAAGCTTCACCATAATCTCCAAGGTTTGTACGAACTCTAACCCTAAATGTTGTGTTGTATGCAGATGCCCAATATCCATCATGAGTAGTCGGGCCAGTAGCATCAAGATAAGTAAGACAGAAAGCTCTAGATAACGAACCAAAATTAGAGGCACTTCTGGTCAAAAATTTGGTTTCAACATCGGATCCCGCGCCATCAAGCTCAGTTACTTCAAAGGTATAGCTTGCAAATCCATATAAGTTATAGGAGTATAATATAGTCGTAATAGAACTCATGACATAAGGACTTCCAAAACTCGAACCACATTGTGATGCACCTGCAGCAGGAAACACTCCATCTCTTATTTTAACTGTTGGGTTACTAGGAGTCGTAACAATTTTTTCTACGCCCCAAGGACCCCAAGAACCAGATGATTTAATTCTCGTGGAAACTCTAAAGTCATGCCCATATGGGTTTGAACTAGGAAAATTGGATTGAGGTCCAAAATCCGATACGAAAAAAGTCACATCAGAAGGGTCTTCACTTCCTTCATTTCCGATTGAAGCAGTAGTATAGTTGGTCGATGAAGACCCTATTCTATATCTAAATTGATAATCCTCAATGCTTGAACATGAACTGACTTCAGCTAGAATGGGGTCATAATATAAATAATTAACAGAAGCATCGTTTTCTAATTTTGAACCACAAGGTGTTGATATTGAACAAATAGATCCATATGAAGACCAAGAGCCATCGATAAATGCAGATACTCTAATATCAACGGTAGTATTGTAGTCAACCCAAGAAATACTTGCTGGAGATCCTGAATAGGATGCCCATGCAACCGGAATCAACGCAATGTAATCATTTGGAGCATTGGGTGAAATGACAGTAGTGTTGGTTCCATCTGTGACTTCAAACCGATAAGCTTCAGCAGCCGTAATAGATTCAGCAAATAAATAGGAATTTATAAAAGGTATTGACTCATTACAGTAATTTTCAAGCTGGGTTGAGGGTATAGGTGGGGTAGTGATGGTACAGATACTTCCGTAGGCTCCAGAAGTGCCATCAACTTGAACTTTAACTCTTACGTCATAAGTGGTATTATAATCAACAATTGAAGATGAGAAATCTTCCAAGGTGAAAGCGCGAATCGTACCAATTGATTTTTCAAATTCTTCTACATCTAAAGTCGTTTGATTGGTCAATTCGAAGGTATATGCTTCAGCTCCACTAACATTATCAGCATAGATAATAGTTTCAATATCAGTTAGTGTTATATTACATTGAGATGTTTGAATTTGAGGAGTCGGAATAGAAGGGGTCGTAATTGTACACATTGTTCCATACGAGCCATATGTTCCATCGACTTTTACTTTTACACGCACCTCATATGTCGTACCATAAGTGATGAATGCAGCAGGGAAGTTCGACATTGTAAATGCTCTTAGTGTTCCTGATGTTTTTTCAAATTCCTCAACAGCTAAAGTTGTTTGATTAGTCAATTCAAAAGTATATGCTTCCGCTCCAGATAAGTTGTCCGCATACACAGGCGAATTAATGTCCGCAAGTGTAGTTCCACATTGGGAAGTTTGAACTTGAGACTCAAGAATGGGTGTATTAATAAAACATTCCTCAAAATAGATTCCACTAGAATTAGATGAAGTTCCAATCCATGTTCTAATTGATACTTTATATTGGGTCCCATATTGAATGGTTGCACCTGGGAAAGAAGAAAGATTTGCTACTCTTCCTGCCACACTTCCGAAAGTCACTAATGAATCTATGTCAAATGTGGTTTGGTTTTCGACTATGAAAATATATCCATCGCATGGTTTCTTGTATGCTATGAAACTTGAATTTAGAGTTGGGAGATTGTAGTCAAAACAATATGTATCTAAAAGCCTTGTTTCATATGGTCCCTGCGCTTTAACCAAAGTAGAATTCAAAGCAAAAAATAGAAATAATATTATAATTTGTTTCATAACGTGTAATTCGTAGATAATAAAGATAAGGTTTTTTTAACTAAACGATGAAAATATTACTAAAGTTGCCTTTGGATCGCAGATAAATACTTAATTATTTATGTTTTAAAATTGATTTAATGTTTATGTTAAAGTCGTCCTTTATTTTCAGTTAGAGAAACATCTAGTTTACATTTTTAACTATCTAAAGTTTTCTTGAATTTTTGAATTTGACAAAAATATTTTGGGGCTGAAAGGGAATTCTTCAATAAACCAAATTAAAAATTTTGTCACATTTATTTTATCGTTCAACATAATGTTCTTTTTTATTTCGAATTGTTTCTTGAAATTCTCTGTTTGTAATATTTGATGTAGTTTCGAAATCAATTCTTTTTCATTACCTATTTGGAATCCAAAAGTTAATTGATATTTATTTTCCAATTCTTCTAGAACGGATATCTTTCCCGCAAATGAACTATACCTTAATGAAGGTATTCCTAAAATGGAAGCTTCAACACTCATACTTTGCGAATCAGAAATTAGGATACTTGCCTGATGTAAAACGTGGTGAATATCACTGGGGTTAATTTTCAGACCAAAGTCTTTATATTTTTCATCAAGTTCATATTCACTAGAAATAATAGGACTTATATTTTTAAATTTTAATTTTTCAATTATTTCGTCAAGAACAGCTGTCGATATACCATTTATTCCTTTATCATGATAAGCTGTTAATTGAGCCAAACGAATTAAAGCAAATTTTTCTGGTAATTTATATTTTAAAAATACTTTAGCGTTAAATTCAAAAATTGATGGGTGAAGGTAAGCGAGTTTCATGTATCCGTTGTATCCGATTTTTTTTTGTTGGTAACGACCGACATCGCAAACCGTTGGACAAAGAATGTAATTAGTTAGTGGATATGAAAGATCTGCCAAAGGCTTAATTACCTTATAATCATCTTCTGTTATTGTGATTCTGGGGACTCGGAATAATTTACCAAGTTGTGCTATTGTTGCGTCCGTGCTAATCATTATATCAGGTTTGAATTTTATAATGATGGGGATCAATTTGATATTCCTTCTTAGTAAACTTATAAAAATAGAAAATTTGGATTCCCCCCTTTTGTTTTTCAAAATATTAGTGTATTCAAAGCCATCTGATTTCACTAAGTGTTCGAGAACATCTTTAGTTTTTATAATAATCTTCACGTTATTTCCTCTTTGCTGAAGTACTCTAATAGTTTCTCTAAAGAATAAGTATTGAGCTGGGTGTCCGAAGAAGACCAAAAGTTTTTTAGTTTTCACTGACATCATTTTTTTATTTGAGAGTATATGGAAATTATTTTTTCAGCAATTTCATCATCTTTAAGATGTTCAATATGACCCCTACCTTTTGTTGCTTGGTCAAATTTTATTGCTTCTAATATTTTTTCACTAAAGTCTTCTATTGTGTTTTCTGCTAAAAAACAGCCTTTTACGTTTTTTAAAATTAATTCGACATCTCCAATATTCGTAGAAACAATGGGTCTATTACAGGCCATGGCCTCTTTTATGACATTTGGTGATCCCTCAAATAAACTTGATAACACAATAACGTCTGAAGCATTCATGTATTTTGGAATATCATCATGGTTAATATTTACTAAATGATGTAATACAATAGGTTGGGTTTTTATTTTTTCGATTGCTTTTTTTGTGAGATTGTAATTTTTGACGGGAAGTTCAGGATTGGCTGCAAATAGTACATGTTTATGTTTTTTATCCCATTGTAATTCATGTTGCATTTTAGATTTGTCTAAAGGTTTAAATTGATTAAAATCAACGCCATTAGGAATTATTGATGTTTTGTGGGGGACATTTATTAAATTATATAATTCTTCTGTTTTTACAATAACATGATCGGTTTTATTTTTAACTACCCAGAATACATATTTTCGAATAAGTCTCTTTAATAGAGGATTTTCTTTTTCGGGGCTTAATACATCACTACCCATAAGTGAAATTACAAATGGAGTTTTTCTGAATTTCAAGAATTGTGACAGATAACAAACGATTGCACATAAACCAAAATGTGCGTGTATCACATCATATTTTTTTGACTTTAATTTTTTCGATAAGAGAATTATATTCCATGCATAGCCTATCATGCCTTTTCCTTTAATAGCAAAAAAGTCTATTTTATGATTTTTCTTAGAAATTGATTCTCCTTGTTTTTTTATTATCGGAGAAATCCCCTGTTTTTTGTTTCCACTTGATACGAAAAGGATATTCATCAAATAATAATTATTAAAAAAGTAAAATCACTAAACGTGGTTTATATTGTCTCATAAAGCAGAATATGCATTACACATTATCTAAAGAAGTCAAAAGAAACTTTTTTTAATGAAGCTCATTGTGCTATTTACATATACTTCTTCTAATTCAACCTTGGTATGTTTTAAGAGCCACTTTTCTTGTTCTTTGATAAAATGAAAAGTCGAATTTTCTATGGTTTTCGTTCCGAAATAAATGGCTTGAAACTCGAAAATAATTAATTCATTCATAGTCTCTGCAATATCTAATGAAAGGTGCGGCACATTTAATTTCTTACGTGTCTCCAAAGCAAGGTTTAATATGTTTTCAGGAACATTCTCAGAATAGGCATAAATACCACTACCACTTGCGCGAAAATCATTTTTTCGATTTTGTCTTTTCAGTGCAAAGATCATGTCATTATACACCAAAACCTTCCAGTCAAATTTAATATTTGGCATGAAATCTTGAATAATTATTTTCCCTCTTTTTAATTCTTCAGGGTCATAATTATTTCTGTGGCGAATTCGTCTTAGATATTCCCTTAGTTTGTGTTTAAATTCTAATTTAGGTGCAATAGACGAAAAAAACCGGTAAACTGCATTAACATCATCTGCTTTTATGACGGTCTTAGATAAGGCACCATCTGGTCCTTTTATTACTGAGGGGAATTCAATGTTGAGACTTGAAATTTCTTTTTTAGTAGCTGCGAATTTACTATTAAATAAATTTTTATCCCTAAAGTCATAATGTGTTCTAAGCATTTCCATAAAAACCTTGTTGTTGTGGGCTTTCAAGAAAATATATTCTGGAATACAAATATGTTGACTGAGCGAAAGCAACTGTATTGAATCCTCTATAAATGATTTATAATGCCCTCCTTTATCCTCAGAAGAGGTATACAAAATGAAGTAGGTGTCCTTTTCTTTGAGTAACTCTAGAGCATTTGTAAAGTTGAATACTTTTACTTGACAATTGTGTTTATGGAAAATTTCAATAGATTTCTCAATATCGAATCCTGACCGATAAGTCTTTGATTTTTGTTTAGATCCAAAACGGCCAAGATAATCTGTAATTAATGCAACTTTTGTGCTCATAACAATCTAATTAACTCTGCAGGGTTCCCCCCATAAATACAATTTTCTGGAACAGATTTATTTACAACACTTCCTGCAGCCACGATGGCTCCGTCGCCAATGGTCACTCCCGGCAAAATTATTGTGCCAGTACCAATCCAAACATTGTCTCCAATTTTAATAGGATGAGAACTGCCTTGCGAATTAAATCGTTTTTCTTTTTCCAAAGCGTGTCCATTTGAGTCCATGATTTGACAATTTGCCGCAATTAAGCAATGATGACCAATTTCAATTCTATCGAAAGCGTGTATACAAGAACCATGAATTCTAGTATTGTCTCCAATTGTAATGATTGAATTCGGTTTGTCACAAAGGATTTTAACTGGAACAAACATATTTACATGGTATGTTCTATTACTGGAATTGAGAAGAATGTTTTTACCGAGTTTTACCTCCGCATCTTTATGAACCCTTATGGTCGGCCATCTATTAATTTTTAAACCAGAATCAAATGCGATGTTTTTATAGACTAGCCTAAGTTTTAGTTTGAATAAAATGTTATTGAATAAATACAAAGCCCTAATCATACGATCTCTCTTTTGGTTTTATTTCTTTTGAATATTATATAATGTTCGTATAAAATTCTAAGACTGGCTCCCATAATTGCGACTCTAATAGAATTAAAAAGTATAGCATTTATTCCACCCGATATACTTAGAACATATCCAATAATAAGGAAAATCAAGAAGGTGACAGAAATATAGTCGAATAGTTTTTTATCCTTAAACTCATATTTAGCGATTCGTTTAATTTTTTTGTAAAAAAGAAATAAAGGGACGGGCCAAAAGATAAACAACAATAACCCAATTAATCCAGACCCATGAAGAATTACATTATAGTCATTGTGAATCTGCCTTTTTCCAAATTTTCCATTAGCATAATTACCAGGGGAATTGAATATCTCTTTACCAAAAAAGAAAACAAATGGATTGGGTTGATAAAAAATTTCATTTATGACAATGAAGGTTTCTTGATACCTTCCTTCTTCTTCAATGTTTTGAGTAGTTAGTCTTCGTTCTCTCGCATCCAATTGTTTATTTAATGTTGATTCAAATACAGGGTAGGCGACAAAAATGAGAAGTAAAGAGAAGATCAAGCCAAAGAAAATATTTGACCTGTTCTGACTGTATACCAAATGAATCATTATTCCAACCAGTATTGCGATAATTGAAATTCGTTTCAATTGAACAAAGACAAGAATAAAAATCACAATTGAAAGCAAAATGATCCATTTACGGTACTTTGGATTTAGGTGAATTAAAAGAGGGCTAGCAACCAGTAAGTATGCCATAGAATTTAACCCTTCAGTAAAAACGTTACCAACTTCAAAAATTTCTCTTGAATAAGATTTACCAATGATGCCAAGTGAAGTTGAAATTAGAATGTTCATTATATAGAGAATCGCAATGAAAGCAATGGAGTTCAACAGTTTTTTGTATTTACTAATTGAGTTAATTGAAAGAAAAGAGATGGGCAAAATTAATACCCAAATATAAGTTGCTGCAAGGTTAGAGAGAGAGTAATAAATATTTGATGAGAAAGCAACCAGAACCGTTAAGTAAATAACAAAAAACAAAACCACGTTAAACAACTTTATTGGTTTTATGAGTTTGAAAAAATGAAAAAACGTGAAAATCAAAAACAAACTCCCAATCAATTGAGTACCCAACGACCCTCTTGGGAAAACAATCCCAATACTCACAATATAAATAAAATAAATTGTGAAAAATCTATATAAAAAAAGTGGTGAATTATTCAAAATTTGAGAAGTCTTTTTTCTAACAATTTAAATTGAGTTTCCTTTGAATATAGGCAATTTTCGTTTGTCAATGGCTCTAAAATTAATTCATTATTAATTATTTCTGTAATAAAATGCTCTATTTCATTTGAATTGTTACACATTGTACCAGAATGAGTTTCTTTAATTAATTTCCCAACCTCTGATTGATCTCCAATACTCAATATTGGAGTTCTAGATGAGATATATTCAAATAATTTCCCAGTTAAATTACCATTTTGAGTTTTGTCATTCCAGCAAAAATGTATCAGGAGGTCAGCAGATTTTTGAAAGTGACGTACTTCATGATTTGGGATCTTTTTTTTGAATTCAACAACTTCTTTTAACTTTAAATCATCAATTAATCTAAATAAATTACGATTTTTATTGGTTCCTAAAAAAATGAACTTAATACGTTTATCTGTTTTTTGAATAACGCGGGAAAGAGCCGTGAAAAACATAGTATAGTTATATTTCCTTAAGTACAAATGACCAGTATATAAAATCGTAAAAGAGTTGTTTTTATGTTTTTGGATATTTGTATATAATTCAAAATCACACCCGTTGTATAATGTGTTCACTTCTCGATTTAATTTTGATTTTAAAAAATCAGCATGTCCTTGCGAAACACATAAAATTTCATCAGCCTTTTTCAGTAGTTTTTTTTCAAAGTATGAGTGAATGAATGAAAATGGTCTCTTGAATTTTGATAAGCCATGCGAATACGACATTAAATCTCTAAATTCTGCTATCCATTTTATATTTGGATATCTCTGTTTTAATTGTTGAGAGACCATTAATGGGGAGGGAGGGGAGAAGCTAGAATAAATGTAATTAATGTTATCTTGCTCTATTAATTCAATCGATTTTTTGAATACACTTTTCCTCCAAGATTTAAATCTATAGTCAGGTAGCCAAGTAGCTAAGTAAGGAACAAATGCATTCATTGACTTAAATATAATTTTACGAATCAATGGGTTTCGAATTCGTTGTATCCGATCAAATGGGTCTTTCCAATCTACATGAATAATCTCCAACTCATCTAAATCGAATTCATGTGAAGTCATTTCACCATATTGCTTTGCACTTATAATTTTAACCGTCCAACCATTTTTAATGAATAATTTCGAATAATGATATAGCCTTAAGCTAGCTACTGATAGTCTCGGAGGGAAAGTAACTGTAATAAAAAGAATTGATTTATTTATTTTCTTTTGTTGCTTCATAAATATCTTTCCATTTTGAAATACAAGAGCTCCATTTTGAAATTACTTCTATATTTTTTACATTTTTTTTTGCTAATTCTTTTTCTGAATCTAAGTTTGATAATATATCTAATATTTTTTTTGAAAGATTTTGTAGTCTAACATTATGAAAATTTAATCCAGAGGCCTTAAGCCAATTGTAAGGCAGCCATTCTCCCAAGATCATTATATTCTCGGCATAGAAATGTTCTTGAATTGAAGAGCTAAATCCATCAGTTAATTGAAAGTTAATAGTAATATCTACAGATAATCTGATTTTGCACAATTCTATTTCACTTAGTCTTTTTTCAATTATTGTGAAATCTAAATTGTTTTTTATCAAAAGATCTTTTATTGATAAAATGTAGTCTTTATTCCCGCCATATGTCAATAAGAAAATGAAATGAATTTTGTCTTTAACTTCTTTAGGTAATAAATTAATTTCATTGATTATTTTGATGTGCTGTTGATTTGGAGAGGCATTGTAACCTACAGCCATAATAGCTTTATCTTTTGGCAATTTGGCTTTATCTGGGTCATACGTCTCTTTTAATGTTTTTATTACATCAAAATGCACAACTCCAAAAGGCTGAACGAAAGAATTACTATGCGTAATTCCTTTTTCTTCTGCAAAATTTTTCATTTCGGGAGTCAAAAAATGAAGGGTTTTAATTTTTCCTAAACTCTTTTTGATTTCATCAATTCTTTCATCTTTTACTCGATATAAATCTGAACCCCAAAAAACAACTTTTATTGGTTTATCAATTTTTTGAATTATTGAATCGTAAATCGGGCTATAGAAATGAATATCAATTAAGTCAAATTTAGTGCTTAAACTACGGATGATGCGATTTCGAAAAATCCGGTATATTAGAACTCTAATTTTTGGTATTTTGACCAATTGACTTAAAGCTTTCAGTCCAATATTTGTTTTTTTTGAATATTCAAACGTTCTGGTATTAAATATCTCAGCTCGAATGTCGAATTCACCTAATTCAGCCATTAATCTATTTAATAAATGCTTATTTGAATCAAATTGATAAAGAATTAAAATTCGGATTGGTTTCACTTGCTACTGTATATTTCATTTATACCTCTTTCAAGTGAATATTTAGGCTCCCAACCAAGGGCTGACGAAATTTTCGAATAATTTCCTAACGTGATACTAACATCTCCTTTTCTCTCGAAATTTTCATTAAAAATGAATTCAATATTTTCTTGACTAATTGATTTAATAATTTCACAAACCTCTCTTATGGAATAATTTGTTCCAGAACATAGGTTAAATACCTCATTGCATACATCGTTTTTAATTGCTAAACTAACTGCTTCTGAGACATCTTTTATATAAATAAAATCTCGTTTCGGATATGGATTTTGAATTTTGATTTCTGTTAGACCTCGATTTATTTGATCAAAAATTGATGAAATAACAAATTGATTGGATTGGCCTGATCCATAAACATTAAATGGTCTAAAAATAATAAATGGAACGTTAAAATCTCTTTGGTATGAGTGGCACAGGTTTTCTCCTATAAGTTTTGTTTGGGAGTAAGGGTTATGCCCTTTCGTTTTTTCTTTTTCTGATGTCGGAGTGGAGGCATTTTCTCCATATACATAGGAGCTAAAAAAAATAATCTTTGCATTATTAATTCGGCACCATTCTAAACTTTCTATTAATGAGTTTATATTGTTTTTGTAATATTCTCCTGGTGAATCAAAGGAGTCAATCGGAGATATATATGCTGCAAGATGAACTAAGAAATTCAATTTTTCACTATCTCTTTTGCAATCATTTATGGTTTTGTCTAACTTGATATCTGCACATTGAAACGATATTCCAAGGTTCGAAAATTCATTTTTTAAGAAGGTGCCAACAAAACCTTCACTCCCGTTTATTATGACGTTGCAATTGGTATAGTCATTCATAGAAGCTGATTTTCATTAAAGTATAAAAATAATATGTTTTAAGGTCTATCAAAATAATTTAACTCTTTAATCATTTTTATTGTACATGTAATAGAGTTATGAATTATATGTGTCAAATATCTACTAATTAGCCCTATAACCTCTTGAAATCATATTGAAAAAACGTTTCGGTTGAAGTTTCATTTTTATTTTATTGATTATTAAACAAAAAGAACCTTTATTTCCGAATAAAAATATCAATTGCCCTAAACACAGGTTCCACAATGTATTCATTACGTAGATAATTTTAAAGTCTTTAAAAGCATATTTAAGGAGGATTTTTTGATAATCTAAATATACTTTAGATAAGATTTCACCTTCATTCTTTCTGCTTACATTGTTAATATGCTTTCTGTATTTGACATAAATGTGATCACTTATTTTAAATAGATAGCCTTTTGAAAGTAATTCAAGTTGGAATGGGATATCTTCTACTTTACCTTTGGCGTGCTTAAAAACATCAATTTCCCTTAATATTTCTGTTTTAATGAGAAAGCTAACCCCGGGAAAGGTATATCCTTCGTAAATATATTTTTTGAATTGGTTAATGGTATTGAGGTTTTTAACAAGTTTCTCTCGCGGTATGATTGCATTTTCTTTAGATTCTTGACCAAAAATTTTAGCCTTCCCAATAATAACAGAAGTTTCTAAACACGTTTTTGCGTCTATTCTCATAGATTTTATAGCATCCGTATAGAATAAATCATCGCCTGCTATTGCCTTTAACCAAAGGCCTTTGGCCTTTTCGAAAGTTCTACTAAAATTTTCTATTACCCCCTTATTGACTTTTGATTGGAGGAGTAGTATTTCATAAAAGGAATTCTCATGAAGTTTCTTCCAGTTTTTTAATATATCTACGGTATTATCAATAGAAGCGTCATCAGATAATATTATCTGAATATCCTTTGAAGATTGTTCAGCAATACTTTTTAAAGTTTCTGATATAAACAGCTCTGAGTTATACGAGATAACAGTTACAGTTAAAAAACAACCTCTTATTTCTTCTTCCAAAGTCCTTTTAAATCGAATGAAATTTGCATTTTTTTCAATAATAGAAGTCCAAAAGTAAGACTAATTAATAATGACACAATTTTCAAAGTGATGTTATTCAAATGATATGTCGATAAATGGGTGAATAAAATGATAATGACACCGATTAAAAATATCAACAGTGTATTTTTTTCAATATTTATTTTATACCAATATGCACACAATAATTGTGTTTGAATGGCATAATAAATAAACCCAATGGTATATGCATATCCAAGTCCATTAAGTCCATAGAAATGATAACCTCCCATTGACAGCATAAAACTTACCATAACAGCAAGGAATTCACTCCAGAAAAATCTTTTGTTGTCTCCTTTACTTAAAATTATATATGAATGGCTCCAGCTGTACAACTTAAAAATAGTACCTAAAACAGCTACGGAAAGCATGTATTCAATGTTTGTAAAGCGATTACTTAAAAGAAGTTCAATAATCAATCCATTAAAAATTAAAAACAATGATATTAAAGGAATAATGATGGTTAAGCCAAATGTGATTTGTTTGTTCAGAATTGATTTACACGCTTTGAGGTCATTTATTTTTGAAGATAAGCTTGGGAAATAATCCATACTCATAATTGTGAAGACTATCCCCAAATATGAATTAATAATTAATAGTGCTGAATGATATAATCCAACATCAACAAGGCCTCCTTTTTGTTCAATATATAATCGAATTATTAATTCCTTAATAATGGTAACAAGAGCAGTTATACTTAAAATGATTCCTCCGGCAATCATTGGTTTGCCATAATTCCAAATAGAAATTTTTTCTAAGTGTTTTTTTTCCACTTTAATATCCTTTGTAAATACCCAACTTCTTATAAAAGAGATAAACGAACTTATAATTAATGCAGGCACAATGGCATCTCTACCGAAGAAATAATATAAAGGAACTGATATTAACAAACCAATTACTGCTCCTGTAACACTTGCATTGGCTAGCTTTTTATTTTTTCTCAACCCTCGTAATATGGCCGAGTTAGAAGTAGTTAATTGATTTAATAAAATTGCCAATGATAACCAACAAAACCCAATATAGAAGTCTGGAGTATCGAAGATTAAGTTACTTAGCGGTATCGAAAAAAATAGGGATATAAATGCTCCGAATATTCCCGTATACCAACTTAATCTTCTTACCACATGAATTGTTTTGTCAATTCTAGCGTTATCTTGAGAATTATCGGCACCCGCAATTTCCTTTATTGCCATGGTTCCTATACCTAGGTTTGAAAAGGTTGAGATTAAGGTGATAGATGATTGGTATAATGACAAAATACCGTAACCTGAAGCACCTAAGAAGATGGCTACAAATTTTGTTCTTAATATGTTTGAAATAAGAATAACGATTTGCGAACCACCAAAAATCTTTGTAGCCTTGGCTATTTCAGAATACTCTCCTTTTTTCTTACTCAATTATTTTAAATTAATTGATTTGATATTTATTCATTGTGCTTATTATATATTCAACACTCTGATGATCCAAACAACTGTTGAGTGGTATACTTACTATTTTACATTGAACAGTTTCGCAGTTAATTAAATTAATATCATTGTATTTTTTGTAGGCTTGTTGTTTGTGAATAGGTATGGGGTAGTGAATCATGGTTTCTATACCATTCAAATTCATGTATTCTTGAAAATCATTTCTATTTTCGACTTGTATCACGTATAAATGCCAGACATGACTTAATTGCTGCGAAGGGAGTTTTGGTAATTGAATGGATTCATTTCTTATCCCCTCATCATATTTTTTGGCTATTGACCGTCTTTTTGTATTTTCATCATTAAGATGAGGCAATTTAATATTTAGAACAGCAGCTTGAATTTCATCTAGTCTACAATTATCTCCAAGAATGTCATGAGTATATTTATTTGATGCCCCATAATTACTAGCGGCCTTGATGATTTGATATAATTCTAGGTCTTTTGTGCAAATCGCACCCCCATCACCCATTGCTCCGAGGTTTTTACCTGGATAAAAGCTAAATGCAGATGCCAAACCTATCGCACCACTTTTGACTCCGTTAAGTTCTGCGCCAATTGCTTGTGCGTTATCTTCAATAACGATTAAGTTATGTCTTTCAATGATTTGTTTCAATTCATTTGACCAACAAATTTGACCATATAAATGAACGATCAGGATTGCTTTAACTTTATTTGTTGTTTTATCAATTAGAGAATTTTTGCAAATCAGAAAATCATCTTTGTTTATATCTACAAATTCTGGAATTAATCCATTTTCTGATATTGCCAATGCGCTAGCGACAAAACTGTTGGATGGAACAATAACATGATCACCAATTTTCAATTTACCGGTTATAATTAGAGACTTAAATATGAGTCTTAGTGAATCATATCCATTTGATGTTCCAATGGCATAAGGTAGCTTGTTGTACCTTGCCAAATTTTCTTCAAATTGTTTTTTTTGCGTCCCGTTGACGTACCAACCAGAGCGAATTGTTTTCTCACAATGCTGCGTTATATCATCGATATATTTTGAATTGATTTCTTTAAGTTCCAAAAATGGAATTTTTTTCATTTCAATAAATTATTTTTTGATTAAAATGGCATGACCATTTACATTATAAATAAAATGAAGATCTTTTCGTGTATTCACTATTTCATTCACCAACTGAGTGATTCCTTCACATGAAGCAAAACCGTAGTCATCAAAAATAATATAGCCATTGCGAATTGTTTTTGGCCATACCCATTCAAAAATATCTTTTGCTGATTCGTATGCATCTACATCTATATGACATAATTTAAACAGCTCTTTTGAATTGATGTCTTTTGAAGTCTTATCTGGGAATATACCCTTTAGGATTTGGATGTTCTTTTTGTCATAGCTAAGGAATAATTTCATAACTCTTTCAAAATCAACATCGTCATGTTCTCCTCCTTTATAAAAGTTGTCTTTTTCACTTGTTTTCACTACTCCACTAAATGTATCGCATAAATAAAGGGAATCACTTGAGTTCATGTTTTCGGCAAGAATACAACCCGTACCTCCTTTCCAGACGCCGACCTCGAGGATTGATCCTTGAGTATCCTTTAGTCGTTTTGAAATAGCCCATAATTCATAGCAACGATAAATATCTACTAAAGTGTTTGGTCGTACATGTTTTGAGTAAATATCCATGAATTCTTTATCATCATACCATGGGTTATAAGTATTTCTTGGGAATATTAATTCCTGATTGAAAGTATATTTGTTTGTGCGCTCCTCCCAATTAGTTTCATAAGTACGAATTCCGTTTGCCTCTTTTACCTTTTTCATTTTTTTGCTATTAGGTATAATTCTCCGGCAATATCAGGATATTGTTCACCGAGTTTCATAAATGAATTTATCATTTCATCACTCCAATTTTCTTCTATTTGTCTATCCGAAAGGGGTTTTAGCCAATAACCTCCCCTAGAGACAATGTAGTACGTTGCATTCAAAAACTCACTTAATAAGGTTTCTGGAGTGTAGATTCTCATATGTCCATGGTGAATATCCTTTTCACTTTGGTCAAAAACAGATGAAATTAAGTTCATTTCTACAGCCACTTGACGATGTATTGATCGTGCATTTGGAACTGCACACAAGACAATACCATTTGGCTTAAGCCAGTTTCTTATTTTTTGAAGAATCAATTTCGGTTCTTCAACATGCTCTAATACGTGACCAAGAACTATGGCGTCATATTTTTCGTTTAGTTCTACTTTCTCAAATAATTCTTGATGGACGTTAATGTTCTTGTGTTTTTCTCTAAGTTCCTTGCAAAAATGTGGAGCAGCTTCCACAACAGTCAAACTTGAATCAAAACGAATTAATTCTTTCGTCATTAGTCCTTCTGCAGGCCCTAATTCTAAAATTTTCATTTCACTATTCAAATACCTAGAGAAGATCTCAAATGAATACAGTATGGTTGCCTGATTTGTTTTATTCATGTACAAGCTGTTTTCAGAAACTTCAACTAACTTATTTAATGAGAATTTATTCATTTATTATTTTATTTATCCAATGGTTAACATCTTTCCCTTTTTCCCCAAAGGTATTATGTATTGTGCTATGAACTGGTAGGAATGGAACATTGTTTATTTCTGCTGCTTCAAAATCAATAAAGCTGTCACCTATGTATCCCTCAATATTATATTTGCTCTTCAATTTCCGTATTACATCTACTTTAGGGTTAACTAATTCGTTGTGTTTTACAAAATGTATTTCACTAAAGTATGGGAATAATTTTAAATTTTTTAATTGATCAAGACCATTTTTTTCGTTTTTTCTAAGCGATACGAGTATGAGCTTTTTCTTTTCGTGATAAACGAGTTTTTCAAGTAGGTTTAGATCAACTTTGAGAGAATCATGTTTTAGGTATTTAGGGTTTTCAATTATTGGCGTGTAAAGACCAATATATAATTCCCTACTTAGTTCTTTGATATATTTACTTACCCATTTATAATTGGATAATGATTTTTTGAATCTTAGTATTTCATAATCATTATAATTGGACAATTTTAAATCAGGAAACAAAGCGCAAAGCACGCTGTATTGTCTATAAGATGTAGAAATAAGGGTCTCGTCTAAGTCAAATACGATTGCCATCCTTGTCGAAAAAAGTTTCTTGAAGATATCTTACCATTTTTGCACCGATTAATGGGTTATGATCTTTTAGAGGATCAAAATATTTGTTCATTAATAATTCATTTATCGCAATTACAGGTATGTCAAATCCATTTTTATAAGTCAATGTTCCTCCGCCAGCAAACCTCGGATTGATCTCTATAAAATAGATATCCTTGTCATTCTCGATGAACTGAATATTTGATACACCTTTATATTTAAAAGTGTGATGAATTTTTTCACAGAGTTTTTCAATTTTTGGGTGAGAGATAATTTCACCTTTAATACTCATTCCATTTTTCACTTCCTTTCTTTTTCTCACGACACATCTAAAGTCATCACTAAAATATGATGAATAGCAATCAACTGTATATTCTTCACCGGAAATAAATTCTTGTATCATCATTCCATCAGGTAAATTAGTAGGAATGCTATTTTGAGTATTCATAATTTGAATTGTTGTAGATCCAACACCCCTTATCTCTTTCATTATTGCAGGTAATTCGACTTGATTTAATTCACCGTAAATCTTGGGTATACTCAAAATTTCATTTAGAAAAAAGCAGCATTTCACCTTATCACTACATAATTCTATCGTATCTGAATTATTTACGAGAATCTTTGTTTCCTCTCTAAAAAACGATTTGTTTTTTGCAATAACTTCAATTTCACGATCATGTATGGGTATTATACAATCTAAGTTGTGTTTTTTTATTAAATTCATTAAACTCGGAATGTAGTTTTTGTCGTCCGCTTGACAGATTTGTTCGAAGTGATCAGTAAATAAAGAACCATTACATTCTGATTGCTTATTGGTATCACAAGCGATAATTGTGACAGATGGAAAAGCTATTTTTAATGATTTTATTACTCCAATAGCAGTATTACTACCTAGGGACGTTATTAGGATCTTCATTTTTGTACTTTAGGTATTCTTTATAGTCATATATGTAATCACTTTCTGCATAAACTTCAGAAGCTAAAACCATACAGGTGGAACCTGATGTAAAATTTTTGGTTTCTCTCCAAATCCCTTTTCTAATATGTAATGCAAAATTTGGACGATCAAGGCGAATCGTTTTTCTGTTTTTTCCATCATCCAAAACTACCTCAAACGCACCAGAAGTTGCAATGATAAATTGCTCCAGTTCTTTATGTGCATGTCCTCCACGATCCGAACCTCCTGGGACGTCATAGATATAATAAACTCGTTTAATCTCGAAGGGAAAGGACAACCCGCTTTCTACAGACGTTGAGCTGCCTACCTTTTGCTTGTTCTTCTTTAATTCTATTACATCACAATTAAAAACAGTTGACATAATTTTTTATTTTAATAATTTAGAGAAATCATGAATCATTTCGCTTTCTTCTTTTCTAGAAGAATTTAGAATCATTACTACTGCATTGGTGCTAAAATTTCTTAATTGTCGCCAATTCATTTTAGGTATTACTAATGCTGAATATGGTCGGCTTAATACATATGATTCTTCAGTTTGACCATTGGTTACAAACACTTCAATACTACCTGATAAACATACGATAACTTCTTTGTTTTTTTTAGATGCGTAACCTGTTTTATTTCTACCACTTGGAACATCATATATCCAATCTACTTTTTTTATTTCAAAAGGAATATGATCTGGGTATTGTATAAAGGTTAAGTTGCCACGTAAATCAGATATCTTGGACAAGTTAATTAAATAAGGCCTAGTCATTTTATTCATTTTGAGTTATGAATTTTAAATCAATTTTGGCTTGGTTGTAGTCCGTATGATTTCCAATGTCTTTCCAGTAACCAACATGGTTATATGTTGTTATTTTTTTCTTATACTCGATAAGTTTTTCTAAAAACTCAATTGCAGTAAACGGTTTATTTTTAGGAATCAAATTTAGAAGAGATGTTTTTACTAAATAAATCCCACCGTTGGTCTCGTAAGAATATGTAGGCTTCTCGGTAATGGAAATCAATTCATTAGATTTTAGCTTCATCACGCCATAAGGAATCTCTATTTTATGTGAAATACTTAAAATAGAACAGTCAGAATTAGATTCTTGGAAGGCCAGATAAAAATCCTCTAGATTAAGGTTGGTTATTAAATCCGAATTAGAGATCAGAACAACGCCATTATTAAATTTTTTTATTAGGCTAATAGCGCCTATTGTTCCCATATATTCAGGCTCTTTAAAACATGTTATTTTGAGTGAATTTGATTTTTTAATTTCAGTAAATTCGTTAATTTTTGAAGCTAAGTAGTTAGTGGTAATTAAGAAATCTGAGACGCCAAAAGATCTAAAATGGTCAATGATATATTCAATAATAGGCTTTCCATCAATCGGTAATAACGGTTTTGGAATACTTTCAGTTAAGGGACGAAGCCTTTCCCCTTTTCCACCAGCCATAATGATGCAGTCAATTGGCAGGTAATTTTTTTCTAATCTAAAATTTAATAAATCGACAATTCTATTTTTTTTATCTAAAATCGGGATGACCTTAAAGTTACTATTTCGCCATTCTTTTATTTTATTTACGTTGATTTCGTCTTTCTTAATAAAAATTGGATTCCCTTGTACTATTTCGCTTATACTTGAATCTATTTTCACTCCTTTTATGAGTGCTCTTCTAATATCACCATCTGTGATAGACCCAACAAACTCTTTGTTTTCATTTACGAGAAAAAGAACAGGATTTAATTTTAAGTTTTCTAACTTACTCGCAGCGTCACTTATTTTAAAATCCTTGTATGCAATATGTTCTTCTATATTGATTAATTCATTCATTTTACCAGTATTCATTTTATTCTCATGCTTTTATTGGAAATTATCATCACATTTTATCGTCTAAATATTTTCCAATATCCTTATATTCTAACTCCGGAAGGTAATGCATAAGTTCAGTGGCAATTTCTTCCTTGGATAAATCACCATTTTTAATCCAAGTCGAATACTTTTCCCTTAATCTCTTTAAATCAATATGATCAACGTTTGACTTTTTATTTTTAATGATGCCAATGCCATCAAATTTATTCATTTCAATTTCTTCGTCTTTTGTGTAAAATTCTTCAAATCCTTTTTCCCCGGTAGTATCTGATTCGAAAAAAAGACAGGGCCATTGCTTCTTGTTTATCAATTCATTGATTTTAGACCTGGCTTCATCTTCGGTCATGCATATGTATGGAGTGTAATTTAGGTTTTTTAGAAATGCGATGGCAATGTCAGAAAATGTCATCAGGTGAAGATGCTCTGATAATTTCGGGAAATAAATATCTCTATTTTCTCCAAATATAGCCGCAAGCATACACAGTTGCCCAGATTCTTCAGGAGTGACAAAATATCTACGAACATCTTTTGGCGCAACTATCGGTTGTTTTTTTAAAATTCGTTGATTAAATCCATGTAAAAGTGAACCATCAGAGAAAGCGACGTTGGCAAATCGCGCTGTAGAGAGAGAAATCTCTTGGCTTCGATTCATGAGTACTTTTTCCATTATTCTTTTGGTACCACCCATTAAATTTACAGGGTTTGCAGCTTTATCTGTGGATACACAAAAGTATTTTTTACAATTGTTTTCTATCGCCTGTGTTATGGTTTTGTCTGTATTGAAAATGTTGGTTTCAATCATTCTCGATAGGGTATAAGGGTCCTTTTCACTACGGACATGTTTGATGGCTGTAAAATTCAATACATAATCATACCCTTGACTATCAGACATAAAGACATCAAAAATCTCACTACCTATGTCTAGAGCAAATGTTTTAAATTCTCCAGAGATATATCCCATTGAACTTCTAAGATCTCGGACCAATTCAGTTAAGTTGTTTTCGTTTAAATCAACAATGTGAATAATCCTCGGATTTCTTTTAAAGATCTCTTTAACTACAGATTGACCTATAGATCCAGCACCTCCAAGAATGAGGAAGGAAGATGTTGATATTTTATTGTTCAATTCAGAATCAAATTGCTCAATGTCATGTTTGAACAAGGGTGTTGATCTTCCTATAAGCTCTAGAATATTCAAATTTATTTAGATGCTGTTGATTCGTAATACCATTGTATGGTGTGCTTTAATCCTTCTGTTAAGGAATATTTTGGGCTGTATCCCAATAATCTTTTTGCTTTTTCAATAGACGCTAACGAATGAGGGATATCTCCTTTTCTTAATGGACCATATATAGGTTTAATATCTTTGATTTTAGGAATATACACACACAAGTTGTTTTGAATTTCTTCAAACAGTTGATTCAAAGTAGAGCTTTCACCGTAAGCCACATTAAAAACTTGATTAATGGCGTCAGGATTTGATGTTTTTAGTGCCAAATGATTTATTTGAATAACATTGTCTATATAGGTAAAGTCTCTTGAAAAAGAGCCATCGCCATTAATTGTTGGCGGTTGATTATCGATTAGTAAATCTGTGAATTTGGGTATGACTGCTGCATATGCCCCTTCAGGATCTTGTTTTCTGCCAAAAACATTAAAGTATCTTAGCCCAATACATTCAACACCGTATGTTTTTGAAAAGACATCTGCATATAATTCACCAACATATTTTGTAATGGCGTAAGGAGATAAAGGTTTACCAATAACTTCTTCGATTTTTGGAAGCGATTCAGAATCTCCATAAGTAGATGAGCTGGCTGCATATACAAAACGTTTTATACCCGCGTCTCTTGTGGCTACCATCATATTTAAAAACCCATTGATGTTGATGTCGTTTGTTGTAATTGGATCAGCTATCGACCTTGGAACGGACCCGAGTGCTGCCAAATGCAATACAGCGTCTACGTTTTTAACTGCAAGTTCACAATCTTTTAATATACGAATATCACCCTCGATCAATTCAAAGTTTTTGTTTTTGAGAGACAATTCCAGGTTCTCTCGTTTTCCTGTAATGAAATTATCGAGACACACCACTTCAAGATCTAATTCCAGAAGATACTCACACATGTTCGATCCAATAAATCCGGCTCCACCGGTAACTAAAATTTTCTTTAACATAAACTAAAAATATACGGCTTCGCCGGTCGTGAGTCCCATCAAATTTAGGCAATCACGTAAAAACTATTATGTCATACATCAGATTCCAATTTTTCGAACGTATGATTTAGGTATATGAACAATGAAGCGTTGCTCCATACTTTCAATTTCAACTATCAGTTTGTGTGTACGACCTTCATCAATAGAAGTTGCAATAATGCCTTGTAATGGACCATGAATAACCTCTACAGATTGACCTTTTTTAAATTCTTGAAAATCTTCCTTTTCAATTTCAATATTATCTTGAAGGAGTAATTTCAAGTTGTTTATTTCATCTTGTCGAACTAAAGCAGGTTTGCCCAAAAACTTCAATATTGAGTGAAAACCTGGAATGGTATATAATTGATTCAGAGATTTCAGATCAGTTTCTACAAAAAGGGTGTTTGGAATTAAAGGAACCTCAATTTTCTTTTTTCTATCACTCCACTGACGAATCGTTTTTTGTAATGGCAAATAGACATGCATTCCGATGGCCTTGATTCTCTGGAAAACCTTATCTTCAGCACGTGAGCGTGTCTTTATTACGTACCAATTTAAGTTTTTTTCCTTTTCCATAAATACAGCAATAAACTGGGTGCTAAAGTTAAGAATTTAAATAGGTTAAACGGCACTTGTTTCGATAATTCAAATTAAATTTGTTGTTGAGATTTGAACTAGTTATTGATTATTCATTGAGCACCATTTAAAATAAAGAATTGAAGCATTTACAAGATTCATACAAGCATAAGGGGAAAAGAAAAATATTGATATCTACTCTAAAAGAGATGGGTATCAATGATGAAAAAATATTGGAAGCATTTGATGCGATACCTAGACATTATTTTTTGGATTTGGTTTTTGATGCACAGGCATATACGAATATGGCATTTCAGATCGGTTCAGGACAAACCATATCTCACCCGTATACTGTTGCTTTTCAGACACAGCTTTTAGAGCTTGAAAAAGGGATGAAGGTTTTAGAGATTGGTACAGGTTCTGGTTTCCAAACTTGCGTTCTTTGTAAATTAGGTGCAAAAGTCTTTAGCATTGAACGCCATAAAGAATTGCATAAAAAAGCGAAAGGAATGATTGATTTTTTTAAATTCTCAGCACGATTGTTTTTTGGAGATGGTTATAAGGGAAATAAGACCTATGCGCCATACGACAGAATTTTGGTAACTTGTGGCGCTCCCAAATTACCAATTGAGTTATTAAGTCAGCTTAAAAATGGGGGGGTACTTGTAATACCTGTTGGGGCTGGTAAAGAACAAAAAATGATAAAACTGACAAAAGATTTCGAGGGAAACGTCAGTGAGAAGGATTATGGAATATTTAAATTTGTCCCAATGCTAGAACGAAAAGTAAACTAGAAAGATGAAAATACTGATTATAGATGATGAAAATGCCATAAGAAGAGCTTTACGTGAAATTTTAGAATTTGAAGATTGTCATGTAGAGGAGGCAGAAAATGGAAAAGAGGGGATAGATAAGTTACAAAAGAATGAATATGATCTCATTTTCTGCGATATCAAAATGCCAATAATGGATGGTTTAGATGTTTTATCGAATGCAATGAAGCTAAATATTGAAACACCAATCATTATGATCAGTGGTCATGGGAATATTGAAACAGCTGTTCAGGCAATAAAAGATGGTGCTTTTGATTTTATTGAAAAACCACTCGATTTAAATAGAATATTAGTTACGTTGAGGAACGCAACCGATCGGAATAAGCTCGTGGAAGAAACAAAATCCTTAAAAACAGTAGTTAAAAAATTTAAAGGAAGCTCCATCATTGGAGAAACAGAAGCCATAAATAAAATCAAAGAAATGATTGAAAAAGTGGCACCTTCCGATGCAAGGGTTCTCGTTACAGGAGGGAATGGTTCTGGAAAAGAACTGGTAGCCCGCTCATTACATGACAATTCGAATCGAAAAAAAATGCCCTTTATTGAGGTGAATTGCGCAGCAATTCCTTCAGAACTTATTGAAAGCGAGTTGTTCGGTCATGTTAAAGGAGCATTTACTTCTGCCATTAAAGATAAAAAAGGAAAATTTCAATTGGCTTCTGAAGGAACATTATTTCTTGATGAAATCGGTGACATGTCAGCAAGTGCTCAAGCAAAAGTTCTCCGTGCACTTCAGGAAAATGTAATCCAAAGAGTGGGAAGTGAAAAGGATATTAAAGTAGATTGTAGAGTTATTGCAGCTACTAATAAAGATTTACGAAAAGAAATTAAAGAAGGTAATTTTCGAGAAGATTTATTTCACAGATTGGCAGTAATTCTCATTCATGTACCAGCATTAAATGATCGGGCGGAAGACATTCCTTTGTTGGCCAATCATTTCATCAAGATGATTTGTGCGGACCAAGGTGTTCCGACCAAAAGTTTTGACAAAACGGCATTAGATGCATTACAGAATATTAATTGGACTGGAAATATTCGTGAGTTACGAAATGTTATCGAACGACTGGTGATTTTATGTGGGCCAATGATCTCTAGTGATGATGTTGAACTCTATTCTAACTCTAATAAATAATCATGAAAAGGAATTTAAAGAGTATACTCCCTCATGGAATTGCTGTTCTTGTGTTTATCACTTTTGCTATGGTATATTTTTCGCCATTATTCACCGGCTATAATTTAATTCAAAGTGATGTCAAGCAGTTTAAAGGAATGTCGAAGGAGATTGTTGATCAAAGGGTTATGGAAGATACAGACCCTTTATGGACAAATTCAATGTTTGGTGGTATGCCTGCTTACCAAATATCTGTGCTTCATTCAAATAATTACATCAATACCGTTGACCAAATACTAAAAATAGGACTTCCCAGGCCAGCAGGGATACTTTTTATTGCAATGTTAGGGTTTTATATTCTCTTAATGTGTTTGAGGATAAACCCTTGGCTCGCCATTGCAGGCGCAGTAGCTTTTGGTTTCTCAACAATCAATATCTTGTATATCGGTGCTGGTCATATGAGTAAGGTCAATGCCATTGCCTATATGGCTCCGGCATTGGGAGGAATGATACTTGCATTTAGGGGGAAATGGCTTTTGGGTAGTGTTGTTTTTGCCCTCTTCTTATCTTTAAATCTTTCAGCGAATCACTTGCAAATGACATATTACTTGCTATTTCTATTATCGGTTGTAGCTGTAGGTGAAATCACCAGGATTGTCATAGCAAAAGAATCGAAATCATTGCTTTCAATTTTAGGAGCTTTATTTATGGGGGGCTTAATTGCAGTTCTTCCTTCAATGAGTAACATCTTGACTACCCAAGAATATAGTCAGTATTCCACAAGGGGGACAACTGATTTGACCATTACGCCAGATGGTAAAGAAATAAATTCATCGAAGAAAAGTGGTTTAGATACGGATTATATTCTTGAGTATAATTACGGAGAAGGTGAATTGCTTTCTACGATTATTCCTAATGCTAGAGGAGAACGCGGTGGTGTTTTTGGAGATGATGATGAGGTAATGAATAATTCTTCTGATGAATATAAAGATGATCCATATTTTAAAAACATGAAAAGGTATTGGGGAGGACAGTCTTCTAGTGGTGGTGCATTCTATTTTGGTGTTGTCACATTTGTACTGTTTGTTTTAGCCATTGTATTTCTAAAGGATGTAATTAAATGGCCAGTATTGCTTTTGATTATTCTGGCCATGTCATTGGCATCTAATGATCCTGGTGGATTAAATGACTTTTTCATTAATAAATTCCCCATGTACAATAAGTTTCGAGATTCTAAAATGATTCTTGTTATTCTTCAGATTGTTTTGCCAATGCTCTCAATTCTGTTTGTGAATGAATTAATTAACAATAGACTTGCCTTTAGCGGAGCCGTACTTAAAAAGAGATTTTATATTACAAGCGGAGTGATTTTAGCTGTTTTTGCAATCCTTTATGTCTCACCTTCAGTAAGCGGGAATTTTAAAAATGATAAGTCAGATAAAGCATGGTTTGGTAGATTAAATCAAATGTCTCAAGGGCAGTTTGAAAGCACCTATATAAATAATCCAGAAAAATTCAAGTCATTCAAATCTGAAGTGGCTGCTGCTCGTGAATATGTATTCAAAAAAGATGTAGGAAGAGCCCTTCTATTTTCTATTTTAATTCTTGGTTTGATTTATTTCATGATTGTTAAAAGACCCTCAATATGGATTGTTTCAGGAACAATGTTGTTTTTGGTTTCGATTGATAATATTGGTATTTCATTGAGGTATTTAAATGCAGAAGAAGACATTGATGATAAAAGAGGGGAAGGGCAATATATTGCATCATTATCTGCTCAAAATTATTTGGAAGAAAGTGAAGATCTTATCGTCTTAAATAAGTATGAGAACGCAATACTTTCTCAGATACCGGCACAATTGGCCAGTGTTTCAGATATGAGTATTTTGGAAAAAGAAAAAGGACTTATTCCAAGTTTTAGCAAAAAATCTGCACAATTCAAATCCAAAATGTCCTCATATTATCTTTATGAGGGTATAATTAGCGATAAGACAAAATCTATGGTAGCGGATTTTGCTACGCTTAATTTGAATTCAGATTACAGAGTTCTCAAGATTGGCAATCCATTCAATGAAACTCAAACCAGTTATTACCATAAAAGTATTGGTGGTTATCATGGTGCAAAATTAAAGGGGTATCAGGAACTTATTGACTTTTACATTCAACGGGAGCATTCAATTATAGAACAAAATGAGGGAAGATTTGGCACTGCAATATTTCAGTTTACACCTATTTTGAATATGCTAAATACAAAATATTGTATAGTTGATCCCAGTAAGGCGGCATTAGTAAATAATTCTGTACAAGGAAATGCTTGGTATGTCTCAAATGTTAAAATGGTCAAAAATGCCAATGAAGAAATGTTAGCGCTTGGTGATTCTAGTATTAATTTAAGAAATACTGCAATAATTAGCTCAGATTTTAAAAACATTAGGCCCCCTAAATCAGTTGATAGTTCGGCAAAAATAATTTTGACTAAATACGGTGTCAATACCCTACAATATTCAAGTAATAATAAATTTACGAGCCCCGTAATATTTAGTGAAATATATTACCCTGAGGGTTGGAATTGTTATGTCGATGGCAAACAAGTTGACGTGTTTAGAGCAAATTATATATTGAGAGGGGTTATGGTACCTGCGGGTAAACACAAAATAGAATGGAGATTTGAACCGACGTCGATGGAAACAGGTTCCCTTATTTCAGGAATTGGCTCTCTATTGCTTATTTTAACTTGTTTGACTATATTTTTTGTTGAGATAAAAGGTGAATTGAAGACAACAGATGAAAAAGAAAGTTAAAATCGTTTTACTAGTTGGTACAAGACCGAATATCGTGAAGATTTCACAATTTAGACGGGTCTTTAGTCAATTTGAAAATTTCGAACTTAAGATCATTCATTCCAATCAACATTACAGTGAGTCTGTTTCGAGTGTCTTTTTTACTCAATTTGGTATAGAGGCTGATGCCATACTGCCTCATTATTCTGGAAATGCCTCAGCTCATATGGGCCATATTATTGAGCATTTGACAATGGAATTAATGAAAGATATTCCTGAGCTCTTAATTGTTGTTGGGGATGTTAATTCTACTCTAGCTGGAGCTATCGTTGGAAATAAGTTAGGTGTTAAATTGGCGCATTTGGAAAGCGGTTTAAGAAGTTATGATCGTCAGATGCCAGAGGAAATTAATCGGATAATAGTTGATGAGCTTTCCGATTATTTCTTCGTGACTGAACAAAGTGGATGGGATAATTTGAAAGAAGATGGAAAAGACATGAATAATGTTTTTTTTGTGGGGAATACAATGATTGATTCGTTGAAAGCTTTTAACAAAGAGATTCATAGTAAAAAGTTCTCTTTTATTTATGATCAGAGTAGGCCTTATCTCGCTATGACGCTTCATCGACCATCAAATGTGGACAACGAGAAAGGTTTACTTAAAGTTTTAGCTCTTTTAAAACATTGCTCTCAACATTTTCAGGTGATTTTTCCAATGCACCCTAGAACTAAAAAGAACATTGACCTATTTAATTTAACGAAGGACTTTGATGATGTCAAGGAAGTCGTGTATACCGAACCACTAGACTATTTTACTTTCCAAAAGTTAATTGCTTGTGCTGATGGGGTAATTACCGATTCCGGAGGTATTCAAGAAGAGACAACTTTCATTGGGGTTCCATGTGTAACCCTGAGAGAAAATACAGAAAGGCCTATTACCATTGATATTGGTACAAATGAATTGATGAATTTTGACCCTCCTGGAATTTTGAAGAAATTAATTGAATTAGGATGTAGAAAAAACCAAGTCCCACCACTTTGGGATGGTAATGCTACTCAACGGATTGCTGAAAAGCTAAATGAAATTTATTCAGCCTGATGTATACCATGATTGTAGACGGGGAATACCCAAGTGACATCAGGGTAAGGAAAGAGGCGGAGTCCTTAAGTTTAAGCGGTATAGAAACACAAGTAGTTACCAGATGGAAAAGAGGGCAGGAGCGCGAAGAAAAGATTAATGGAGTAAAGGTTTGTCGTTTGGGGAAGCACTATTCCTTTCGAAAGAAGGGATTTAATGATGTTTTGAGTTCAATCTTTTTTTTTGATTTTCTTTTTTACATTCAGTTGAAATCATTTTCGAGAAAAAATCATTTGGGTTCAATTGTGCATGTGCATGATTTACCATTGGTACGCACCATTCGCTTTTTATTCCCTAATAAATATCTTGTTTTGGATATGCATGAAAATTATCCTGAAATGCTATTGGCTCTCAAATTGACTCCAAAGTCCTTAGTTAAAAGGATTAAAGATCGTTTGTTCTTCTCCTCAAAAAGATGGAAACGATATGAGAGAAAAGCAATTAAATTACCTGATTATATTATTGCAGTAGTAGCAGAGATGAAAGAGAAAATCATGAGAGAATATAATATTCCTTCAGAGAAGATATCCGTAATCTCCAATTATGAAAAAAATGATTTTCAGACCGTTAACAATGAAGATGATTTTGTCTTTAAGAAGGAAGTGTTTTATCTCACCTATGTTGGAGGGATAGGTCCTGTTCGCGGTTTGGAGGTTGGTATTGACTCAGTTTTAGCCTTGTCAACATCTCAATATGATGTTCAAATCATTATTATTGGGTCTGGTAATCCATCATATATTGAATGCCTAAAAAAGCGAGCTGGTGATAAAGGTATCTCTGATAAAGTGCACTTTTTAGGTAGGAAACCCTTTGAAAAAATTGGATACTATATACACAACGCGGGGGCGAACATTATTCCTCACATTAAAAATGCTCATACAGATCACACCATTCCTCATAAGCTATTTCAGATCATGATGTCAAAATCGCCGTTATTGGTTAGTAATTGTAAGCCATTTAAAAGAATAATTGGTGATAGTGATGCTGGTTTTGTTTTTGAAGCAGGAAATGTAAAATCTTTTGTCGCTCAGGTTCGGTTGATGATAGAAAATAGACCATTAGTCGAAGAGCGAATACAAAAGTCATTTGATCTTGTTAAAAACGATATGAATTGGGATGATGAGGCCATCAAGCTTGAAGAACTTATTAATGAATTAAAAAAGGATGCTGCAAGAATTAATTAAACAATGTGATAAAGGGATTTTTCGTGTAAATCGAATGTATCTTAAAAGTCGAGGTGAGAATGGCTATTGGTTATATAGATTGTTACGTCCGATACTGAAGGTTAGGTATGCCATATTTAGAAGAATGAATAAGCCTGCTCCATGGCTTTCTCCTACAAGTATTTTGTTTTTTAAGAAGTATCTCAAAAGCGAGATGGTAGGTGCTGAATTTGGATCAGGATCAAGTACACTATTTTTTGCCCCTCGTATTTCTAAATTGTATTCCGTTGAGCATAACAAAGAATGGTACGATTTAATTTGTAATAAGCTTAAAGAGTCTGGTTTAAATAATGTCGATTATCGTTTCGTTTTACAAAATGATAAAGATGATTTTAAGAATGCGTCTTTTAATTTGGAAGATAGTGGTGATTACGAAGTAAGACGTGACTATGTAAATTATTTCCGTGCTTTGAATGATATCGAAGACGCTAGTTTAGATTTCGCTATTGTAGACGGAAGAGCTCGTACTGAATGCTGCATGGAAATATTACCAAAAATTAAAAAAGGTGGCATACTTATCTTGGATAACAGCGAAAGAGATAGATACTATCCGGTATTTGATAAAATGAAGAATGAATCTATTTATAAAACCACAAATGGCCTGACCAATACGACATTTTGGTTTCTCAAATAAGTGGTTTAAATTTTGTTTATTAGCTCGGCTATTTTTTTGGTTTGCTCAACACGAGAATATTTGTTTTTAACTAATGAGTCTGATTCTTGAGGAATGATTTCTTTGGTTATTTGACTCAAATTAATATCCTCAGAATAATCGACGATTTTAACGTTTTTAAATTCTGAAAGAATAACGGCTGCATCACCTCTTGGAGGTCCAATAAGAATTATGGGCGTTCCACTTGCTATATATTCGAAAAGTTTGCCTGTTAGTATTCCTTTGTTTTCCTCTAGCTTTGGTATAATTAAAAGTAGTATATCAGAGCTTACCATAAGTTCAATGGCTTCATGATGTGGTCTGTAAGAAGAGAATTCCACAGAAGATTCCAGCTCGTTTTTTTTGATTATGTTTTGGGTCGATTCGGAAATATTTCCAACAAATCTTAATTTCCAATCGGGCTCAATTAAACAAAGGTTTTTAAACGCTTTAATAAACTTTTCTACAGGATAGATTTCACCTAAACTTCCGATGTAACTTATGTGTTTATTATGGGTTGTGATTTCTTTGACTTGTTTAAAGTCATCAGGGTCATAGCCGTTAGGGAGAATATTCATTTTAGAGCCTATTTCATTATAGCTCTTTACCAATTGATTTGAGATGGTTTTACTAACGACTATAATTTCATTTGCTGATTCAAGACAGTTTTTTTCATGCTTTTTATCTATTCTTTTAGCGATAAATGTTTGATGTAGGTCCTTATTATAGAATAGGTCAGTCCATGGATCTCGGAGATCACAAATCCACTTGACTTTCAAGTCTTGTTTTAATTTTAATCCCAATAGCTGAGTAGAATGAGGCGGTGAACTTGTAATTATTGTATCAATCTTGTTTTTAATAATAATTTCTTTTGCAACTATGTAAGCCGATTTATTCCATCCTTTTCTGGCGTCTGGAATATAAAAATTACCTCTAATAAATCTAAAAACGGCATCTAAAATATTGGGTTTTGATTCACCAGCAAATCCACTTTTGGGTATGGGTTTTTTTCTGATCTTTTTATATAGGTTTAATGGGCTTTTTGCACGGGCATAATGGATTTCTATATCCTTGGGAATGTCTTTTTTTAGACTAGGGTCAATATTTGGATATACGGCATCTAAAGGGTCAACAGTAAGCACTATGGGTTCAATATCGAAACCCTTGAGGTATTTGACATATTTAAGCCAACGTTGAACACCACTCCCCCCACTAGGAGGCCAATAATACGTGATAATCAGTACTTTTTTCACAAGATTTAAATTACAAATTTAATATTACTTAATTTCTATGATTCAAATTTGATTACTTTATATTTGCTCTTATGGGTTTTGTGCAAAAAGATTCTTTGAGAACCATGTTGATTTCTTATGTTGGAATTGCATTGGGATATGTGAATAAGGGTCTATTATTCCTATTGATATTATCAACGGAGCAAATAGGATTAATAAATCTCCTGGTCGGTGTAGGTATTTTATTTGCTCAACTGTCGAATTTTGGATCGTCATATACAATTTGGAGATTTTTTCCATTCTTTCACAATGAAAAGAAAATCATACCTGGGTTTTTATCTTTTGTGTTGTCTATTTTGGGTTTCGGAGTTCTTGCTTTTTCCTTTCTTTTTGTTTTCTTTCAACCACAAATAGCTCAGCTATATGCTGAGCATTCCAGCTTATTTATTGAATATTATTTTTGGGTGCTGCCTATTGGGATATCCTATTCTCTTTATTTGAGCTTAGAAATGTATTTGAGAAGTTTAAAGAAGAATGTTTTTTCAATAATCGCATTTGATTTGGGCTTAAGGATATTGGTGTTTATATCTCTTATTTTCTTTTGGCAGAAACTTATTTCATTTGAATCATTTATTATTCTTAATAGCTTGTTTTATATTGTTCCGGCGATAAGTTTACTATTTTATCTGAAGTATTTGAATTTATTAAATCTTGGTTCATTCTCAGGCATTTCTAAAAGGTTTAAAGTACTCATGTATAGGTATTCAATTACCAATTATATTAATTCTTTAGGTGCCATTCTGGTCAATTCATTAGATATCTTAATGATCGCTCAGTACATTGGACTTAAAGCAACAGGAGTCTATACAACGATTGTTTTTCTAACTAGTGCCATACAAGTTCCTTACAAAGCCATAATAAGAGTTAGTTCACCATTGGTAGCGGAATACTGGAAAACGAAAGACATGACCGCTATGGGAGATCTTTATAAAAAAGTGAGCTCTGTTTCGCTTGTAATAGGATTAGGTGCTTTTCTATTGGTTTGGTTGAATATTGATTTTCTGTTTTCTTTTTTGAAAAGTGAATTTAGAGAAGGGATTTGGGTTTTCTTTTTCTTAATGATGGGTCGTTTGTTAGACATGTTTTTCGGATTGAATGGTTCTATTTTTGCCACTTCAAAAAAGTACAAGTATGATTTGATTTTCACTGTAATCTTAATATTATCGGTCTATGCTCTTAATTTATATTTGATTCCGATATATGGGATTACTGGAGCTGCAATTTCTACAGGATCAGCCTTGGTTTTTTATAATACAGGGCGGTTATTATTTGTGTATTTTGCATTTAATTTAAACCCTTTTACAATTCGTCAAGTCCCCATAATTGTGATTGCTCTTGGAGTACTCTACTTAGGGAATATATTTTCAGGTCTTTTTGAAAATGGAATCATTCAAATGTCTTTTCAGATTGTTTTGGTTTTAAGTTTATTCTTTACGCCAATCTTTGTATTCAATCTTGAGCCAGAATCTAAAGCATATATTAAAAATGGTTTGAATTATTTGAAAGGTAAATTTAGAGCATAGCCTTAAGCTCTTCAATCGCTGTTGCAATGCCATTTTGGTCCTTACCACCAGCTGTTGCAAAAAAGGCTTGTCCACCACCACCACCACGAATGTGATGACTTATTTCTTTTATGATTTTAGACGCATTTAGGTTTTTGTCTTCAATAAGATTTTCAGATAGTATAACGCTAAGACCACATTTGTTAAGTTCTGCATTAGCAAGTATTCCAACAAAGTTTTTTTGTTCTCCTTTTAGTTGAAATAATACATCTTTTATTGAAGCAGTATTTAAATTCACTTTTTCACCTAAAAAATTTAAACCATTAATTTCAATGATTTTTTGCTTGAGTTCTTTTTTTACCAAAGCAGCCTTTTCTTTGTTTAATAATTCAATTTGCTTTGTGAGTTCGCTATTCTTATCTATAAGATCAATTACTGATTTTTCAATATTTTTAGGCTTTTTGAGAATACTAGAAATACTCTCTAATGTGGCTGTTCTGTCTCGAAAGTATTGCTGAGCAGATTCTCCGGAAATAGCTTCAATCCTACGAATGCCTGCCGCTACAGCAGACTCACTTGTGATTTTGAATAAGCCAATATCAGTTGTAGAATTAATGTGTATACCACCACATAGCTCCACAGAGTTTTCAAATTGAATAACACGAACAGATTCACCATATTTTTCACCAAAAAGGGCCATGGCCCCCATTGTTTTTGCTTCAGCTATTGGAATATTTCTCTTTTCATTCAGTTCAATGTTTTTTTCAATTGTGCTAATAACTATACTTTCGATTTCATTAAGTTGGTCGTCGGTAACCTTTGAGAAATGAGAAAAATCAAAACGTAATTGCTTTGAATTCACCAATGAACCTTTTTGCTCAACATGTGTCCCTAAAACAGATCTTAAGGCATAGTGAAGTAGGTGAGTGGCGGAATGATTTCGTGCAGTATTTAGTCGTTTCTCAATGTTTATAGAGGCATTGAACTGGGCGTCTAATGTTTGCGGTAATTCACTAACGAAATGCACAATTAAATTGTTTTCTTTTTTCGTGTCAAATATGCTGGTTTTGTTTTCGCCACTTTGAATCCATCCAGAATCTCCAACTTGTCCACCTCCTTCGGGATAAAACGGGGTTTTATCGAAGACCAATTGGAAAATCGTTTTTCCTTTTTGAACAACTTTTCTGTATTTAACTATTGAAATTTGAGCTTCGATCTGATCATATCCAATGAATTCAGAAATAGAATCTTTACCCAGCTGAACCCAGTCGTCAGTTTCAATGGCACCTGCATTTCTAGACCTGTTTTTTTGGTCTTGTAAATGGGCGTTAAAACCTTCTAAATCAATATCCATTTGATTTTCCTTAGCCAATAAGGAGGTCAAATCTACAGGGAAGCCATAGGTGTCATAAAGTTCGAATACGGCTCTTCCTTCGAGTTTTTGCTGCTCAGCTTTCTTAGAATCTTCAATGATCTGCTCGAGTCTTTTTATGCCGTGCTCTAATGTTCTGTAAAAGCTAATTTCTTCCTCTTCAATTACTTTGCTAATTAGTTTCTGTTGCTGAATGAGCTCCGGATAGGCATCACCCATTTCCTTAGCGAGGACAGAAACCAACACCCCAAGAAATGGCGTTTTAATATTTAGGTTTTGATATGCATACTTCAAGGCTCTTCGTAAAATCCTTCGAATCACGTATCCTGCGCCATTATTAGAAGGAAGTTGACCATCAGAAATTGAAAACGCAATGGCTCGTATGTGATCTGAAATCACCCTTAAAGCAATATCTGTTGTTTCTTCTTTTCCATACGGTATACCTGAAATTTCTTCAATCTTTTGAATTAAACATTGAAAAAGGTCGGTATCATAATTTGATGTTTTACTTTGAAGAGCCATCGCTAGTCTTTCAATCCCCATCCCAGTATCTACATGGGTTTCAGGTAGGTTAACTAGAGATTTTTCTGAATTACGATTGAACTGAATAAAAACAATATTCCATATTTCAATGACCTGCGGGTGATCTTTATTTACAAGTGATTTACCATCAATTTTATTTCTTTCCTCATCACTTCGTAGATCAATATGAATTTCAGTACAAGGTCCACAAGGTCCAATTTCACCCATCTCCCAAAAGTTATCTTTTTTGGATGCAGGAATTATGCGTTCTTCAGAAACATGCTTTTTCCATATTTCTATACTTTCTTGATCAATTTTTAAGTTATCAGATACATCTCCTTCAAATACGGTAACATACAATCTATCTTCCGGTAATTTGTAAACCTCAGTGAGGAGGTCCCAAGCCCAATCAATAGCCTGGTCTTTAAAGTAGTCACCAAAAGACCAATTTCCAAGCATTTCGAACATCGTATGATGGTAGGTATCAACACCTACTTCTTCAAGGTCATTATGTTTTCCTGAAACCCTTAAACATTTTTGTGAATTTGCAACACGTCTGTTTTTAGGAATTTCGTTACCCAAAAAGTAGTCTTTGAATTGATTCATCCCTGCGTTAATAAACATTAGGGTAGGATCATCTTTCACGACCATAGGGGCAGATGGAACAATTACATGTCCCTTTTCTTCAAAATATTTATAGAACCTTTTACGAATCTCTGAAATCGTCATTTTATACGTTGTAATTTGCGTGGTAAAGTTAGAATTTATTGTTCAATGATTAACTACCTTTTCTTTATGCGGAATTCATTTATTCAACTTTATATATTTATTGTGAATAAATATATATTTTCGATTAAATTATTATTATGAATTTTATTGAAGAAAGAGTAGAAGAATACTCTATGCTACATACCACTAAGGAAAGCGAATTATTGAATAAAATAGATAGAGAAACCCATTTAGAGGTGCTTCGGCCCAGAATGTTGAGTGGTCATTTTCAAGGAAGAATACTTAGTATGTTGTCAAAGATGATTTCTCCGTACAGGATTTTGGAAATCGGAACATACACAGGATATTCTGCGATATGTTTGGCTGAAGGTCTTACGGAAGATGGGAAACTTTACACTATTGACATTAATGAAGAACTAGAGGACCGTGTGAGGCAATATTTTTTGGAATCGAAATACAATCAACAAATTGATTTGATTATTGGAGATGCTTTAAACCTGATTCCTAGACTCAATGAAAGTTGGGACATCGTATTTATTGATGCCGACAAAAAAAATTATACTAAATATTTCAACATGGTAGTTGCATCGGTAAAATCTGGTGGTTATATCATTGCGGATAATGTATTATGGTCGGGAAAAGTTGTGGAAAAAGATCACTTAGACGAGGATACATTGGCTTTAAGAGTTTTCAATGATACTTTGTCAAAAGACCCCAGATTTGAAGTGGTTTTGCTTCCTGTAAGAGATGGCTTATTAATCGCACGTAAAAAATAATAATATTGAAACGAGAAATAAAAACGACTTCTGATGGTTCCCATACGCTATATGTACCACATTTAGACGAACACTACCACTCTATTCATGGTGCCATTCAAGAATCAAGGCATGTTTTTATTGAGAGTGGAATAAAGTCCCTATTTAAATCACCAATAATGGTTTTGGAGGTTGGTTTTGGTACAGGATTAAATGCCTTATTGACCGCTTTATGGAGTAACAAAGCAAACGTTGAGGTTCATTATACTGGTATCGAATGTTTTCCCATTGACATGAAACTAAATGAATCCTTGAATTATCCTCAAGTACTAGAAGAGAAGGAGTCAATAGAATACTTTGCGAAAATAATTTCTTCTACATGGCATAATGAATCAAAGATTCATTCATACTTTACTTTACATAAAATTGAAAGTAGGATTCAAGAATATCATCCAAACCATAAATTTGATATTATCTACTTTGATGCTTTTGGTCCAAATGTTCAAGGGGAACTATGGGAAATAAATGTGCTCAAAAACATGTATAACAGCTTAAATGATAACGGGGTATTCGTAACCTATAGTGCAAAAGGCCAATTAAAAAGAGATTTGAAAGAATTGGGTTTAAAGGTAGAATCAATTCCCGGGCCTCCCGGAAAAAGAGAAATGACAAGAGCTTTAAAATTTTAACATTTTTTTTTCAATAAATAGTTTGATATGTAAAATTCCTAATTATCTTTGCATCGAAAATTACATTTCATAGTTGTAATTTTTGAGTTTTATAGTTTTAGCATGGTTTAGCAGAAAGAGGAACAAGTTACGGTTTGTTCCTCTTTTTGATTTACAAATATTTCATTGCTGTATTGAATTCATGAAGGATTAGTGCAGTAGCCCCCCATATAAAATGTTTGTCATACTTGATACCAGGAACGTCCTTTAATATCAGCGTTTCGTTGACACGGATGTCCTTAAAAGATTTTTTGGATTGTGTATCGATTTCGCTAAGCTTACAATTCAATATGCTATTCACTTCTCTTTTGTTCCTTTTGAATTCAGGAAATTCATAATGAAAGAAAACATAGGGTTTTACTTTAAATCCAGATACAGGAATATAAATTTCCGTAAGTTCTCCAATTAATTCACCAGAGGTCATGTCAATCCCAATCTCTTCGAAGCTCTCCCTTCGAGCGGTATATTCTCGATTATTATCGTTTTGATCTTGTTTTCCACCAGGAAATGCAATTTGTTGGCTATGTGTGCCTCTGTATTTTGATCGTTCAATCAGTATAAGTTGAATTTGACCTTTAATTAGCATAATATGGAGCGCTACTGAAGAGTTTTTGGTATTTGAATGATTGGGAACCTGGTTGTTTCTATACGGCGCAAATTCATCCCATAGTTTCTCTCCGAAAACATAATGTTGCAATTTGTATTTGATCTCTTCTTTTGTCATCAATTAAAAATAATGAACTTGATTGGTTTTATTTGGTTCTAAATTTGATTTTTTTTGAACCAATTTTCATTTATTTGTTAATAAAAAAAAACATCGATTGAAACTTCCATTTTTTAATATAATGTATCTTTGTTCAACGGAGAGTGAAGAGTAGTTTAATTGAAATTCAGACAATTGTTTATTTTCAGTAAATTCAGCTATAACTTCAGCTTTTTTCTACTCCGTAGTAATTTTAAATTAAAATAAATAATTTTTAGAGCTAATGGCAAAAAGTAAACTGGAATACATTTGGTTAGATGGGTATCAACCAACTCAAAACATGAGGAGTAAAACGAAAGTTATTAACGATTTCTCAGGTAAAATTGAAGATTGTCCAATGTGGTCTTTTGACGGTAGTTCTACCAAACAAGCAATGGGTGATTCTTCGGATTGTTTATTGAAACCAGTTGCAATTTATCCTGACCCGGCTAGATCAAATGGTTATTTGGTTATGACAGAGGTTTTAAATTCTGATGGATCGAATCATGAGTCGAATTTCAGAGCGACTATTGATGATGACGATAATGACTTTTGGTTTGGTTTTGAGCAAGAGTATTTTATTATGGACAGATCAACCGAGCTTCCATTAGGATTTCCTCGAGGAGGATTCCCAGGCCCTCAAGGATTGTATTATTGTTCAGTAGGAGGACGTAATACACATGGTAGAGATTTTGTAGAAGAGCATGCTGATTTGTGCATTGAAGCCGGTCTTAATTTTGAAGGAATCAATCAAGAAGTTGCTAGTGGGCAATGGGAATTTCAGCTCTTCGCTAAAGGAGCAAAAATAGCTGGAGATGAGATTTGGATTGCAAGATATCTATTGGATCGACTAACGGAACAATATGGTTATTATATTGAGTACCATCCAAAACCGATTAAAGGTGATTGGAATGGGTCTGGTATGCATGCAAACTTTTCTAACTCTACACTAAGAACCTGTGGTTCTAAAGAAATTTATGAGAGAATATGCGAAGCGTTTAGACCTGTAACCAAAGAGCATATTACGGTTTATGGCGCTTTTAATAATCAAAGGTTAACTGGTTTACATGAAACTGCATCAATAAATGATTTTAGTTATGGTGTTTCTGATAGAGGAGCATCAATACGCATTCCAATTATGACCGTTGAAAACGGTTGGAAAGGATGGTTAGAGGACAGGCGCCCTGCGTCTAATGGAGATCCATATAAAATCGCAGCGCGAATTGTTAAAACTGTAAAAAGTGCTGAGGTATCCATGACAGAAAAAGCCTAATTGATTTTTTGTGTTTGTATTTAAGGGCCAATGAAAATTGGCCTTTTTTTATGGTATTAATTTCAGAGTTTACCAAGCATTGAAAACAGATAAGAATAAATGGATTGATCACCCTCAAGTTTGAGGGTGATAATGGATTCATTCTCAGAATGTGTTGTTGTAGGATGCAATTGAGTAAGAAACATTCTTAATTCGTTAAGAATAGGTATACCAGTTATCATTTCATTCGCAAGAATACCCTTCCATCCTTTATCATTTAGCCTTAGAAGCTGCGATAAATCACCACCCAATTCAATTGAGCCAGATGTTTCTGTCAATTCCATTGTTCTGTTATTTGTACTTATATAAATACTGTTAGAATTGAAGAGTTTATAGGTTAAATCAACGTCATCAAACTTTATTGTTCCTGAATCTTTCGACTCACTTAATACTGAAATAACTGAACTCTTGAATGAAGATTTCATTAAAGAAGATAAATCATCGATGTTGACAGAATCCTCAAATTCGAATAACATATCCGTATTTGGAAACAAAACGGGATTGCCGTATGAGTTCAATCCAAAATAATTAATTGAAATGTTTTTCATTTTATTTTTCAAAGACTTCATCGAATTTATTGCGGTGAGGTGATTTGCTCCAGAATAAAAGTGTAATCCTTTAGCTTTAATCTTTTCGTTTAATTGGTTTTTACTTTTATGGAGAATGTGAAGCATGATGTTTTTACTTGATGTGTTGACATATCCTTTTAAATCAAGGTCATTATTGGTTTTTTCATAGATTTGAATATCTGAATTCGGCGCTTTGGATAATTTATATTTGTGTGACGAATTAATCGCAGATAATATTTCTTGTCTTTTAAATGTAGGTCCGTATAATTGAACATATAAATAATTGTTGTTTGAACTATATAGCGAGGAATTAGTTGTTTTGTGTTGACTTAATGTTCTAAGAAATACGCCTTCTTTTCCACCAATATTAATAGACAACACTTCTAATGGCTCACTGATGCTATTTAGGTTGTCTGAAAACTCTATAAAAGGATTTTCGCGGTCTTTTTCAAATTCATCATCTAATTCCCCGAGTTCATATATATCTTTAAATAACTCAGAAGCACGATGGCTATATAATTCACTTAAAAGTATTTTTTTTGATAAACCTTTAAGATCTATACGTACGAGTAAATTACACGTTTCAGGGACTTCGATGCTACTTTTCACTTTTATCGTGCTAATTCCCGTAAACTGAACAATAAGAATGACGAAAACAAAAAGAATCATCAACAAAATGGTTTCGCGAACGTTTTTAACCATATTATAAAGATATAATTTATTTGAATTAATTATTTTTGACTATGAGATGGATTGTTCGTTTTTTGTTTAAGGTGTTCGGGTGGAAGATAGATAAGCATTCACCAAGTGGAATCAAGAAATGTGTAGTCGTTATGGGGCCACATACTTCGAATTGGGATTTCATTTTGGGTAAAATGGCGTTTATGTCATATGGGATAAAAGCAAATTATCTAATTAAAAAAGAGTCTTTCTTTTTTCCTTTAGGTTTCTTTCTTAAAAAAATGGGAGGGATACCCGTAGATCGTAATAAGAAAAACAACATTACTTTGCGCACAAAAGAGCTTTTTTCAGAAAGTGATGAGCTTTTTTTGGTTTTTACGCCTGAAGGAACGAGAAAGTATAACCCAAATTGGAAAAAAGGATTCTATTATGTCGCGATTGAATCTAAAGTACCCATTTATATAGCATATGTTGATTATGCGACTAAAACAGGTGGTTTTCATAGTTTGTTTGAGCCTACTGGAGATGTGGAGAAAGACATTCTTTCTATTAAGCGTGTTTTATCAAAGTTTCAAGCAAAAGTGCCTGAAAATGGAGTCAGAGTAGAATAGTTTAACCTGTTTTTTTTGTTTTGATGGTATAAGGGCAGTGTTTGCAATTATTTTGACAGCAATAGCCTCTTTTCAAATGGTATTCCTCAGTAAAAATAATATACCCATCTTTGTTTAGGTAATAATCTTTTTTTTCCATTTTCTTTAACTTTGAAAACATAGAGAAATCTTCTTTCATGGAATTTAATTTAATAACAAACTTTGATAAACGAGCACAATTGTCAAAATTGCATCGTTTCCATACTACCAAATTAAACAACGATTTTAATAAATTGTTTGTAAAGCGCGATGATTTAATTCACAATCAGGTTTCAGGCAACAAATGGAGGAAATTAAAATGGAATGTGATTAGAGCCTTAGAGAATAATTGTAACATAATAAGTACATATGGTGGTGCATATTCAAACCATTTATTAGCAACAGCTGCATTAGGGAAAGAAATGAATCTCCAAACAAGGGCTTTCGTTCGAGGGAATGAACTCAACTATACTTCAAATCATATTCTGCAGAGATGCCATGATTTAAATATGGAACTTATTTTTTTATCTCGTGATGACTTCAAAGAGTTAAAATATTCAAGCGGTATTGATCCGTTGAATCATTCTGTTTGGAATGTACCCGAAGGTGGAGCTAATAGGGAAGGGGTTATGGGATGTCAAGAAATAATGGACGAAACCGATAATAATTATGATTATGTGGTAATAGCTCAAGGTACTACAACAACTAGCTTAGGTGTATTAACGAGTCTAAATCCAAAAACAAAACTCATAGTTGTCCCTGTCTTAAAAGGATTTGATTCGATTGGCGAAATGAAAAAACTGGCAAATAACTTCAGTTTACCTGTAGATTTATCTATGGTTATTGTTTTGGATCAATATCATTTTGGTGGATACGGTAAAGCCAATAATATTCTAGATCAATTTGTGATTGATTTCAATAAGACTAGTAATTTTCAAATAGAACAAACCTATACAGGGAAAGCTCTTTTTGCAATGATAGAGTACATCAAAAACAATTCCTTGAATGGAAACAGGATGCTCTTCATTCACACGGGAGGAATAGTTTAGAGTATTTTATCTCTTTTATTAGAAGTCTTGTAAAGATGTAAAGTCTTTAAATATATTTCAAATGCTCCAAGACTGTTAGTGGCTTGACTGAAATAAGAAAGGTTGGCATCGAAAGATATACCCATTCTGAATCCTTTAATTTTAAAACCAAATGTAGTCACTAGAGCGTCTTTGTGTCTGTAGTAAAAACCATAATTCACAGTAACTGTTTTATTAATACTGGTAATCGTTGACCCCTCTTTTAGCACATGTTCCAATGAAATACCTCCAATTAAATTAGAGCTTGGTCCAGTCCTAAAATACATCAATTGAGGTTGTATTCTCAAATCTCTTTTTCTTGTGAAAATGTTTGCACCAAAATGCGCTACCGTTTGCATATATATGCGATCTCCAAGAAAAGAAAAATTAATTTTTTGTTTGGTTAAATGATTCAATCCAATACCACCATAAAGTAATGTCTTGTTACGTAAGGTATGTTGATAAAACACACCGGTGCTAATGTCAATTGTAGCATAAGAGGCATCCGCATTAAGAGAAGGCTCGTTGTTGATTCCCGTGTTAAAACCTCCACCGGTCCACTGGTTTTCCCAAGTCATTAATGAGGCATCGTATCCTTGTTGATAAAATCCAGGAGAAATACCGACGGATAGCTTATTTCTTCTATCCAATGACATGGTATAATTAATAGGTATAGATACAGCCGTTGTCGTAAGACCAATATCACCGGTTTGATCATTAATGGCATTGATACCTATACCAAAGTTGTTTGATCCTAAAAAGCCATCTGGAATCTTAAAGCTCGCATTTAAAATATTGGTTCTCATTGGTTTTTCTCCAACCGTAAACCATTGATATCTAAAGTTGGTGAAAAAGCTGTAATCTTCTTCTCCTGTAGCAACGGATCCAGCATTATACATCATTGGAGATTGTGACCACATACTCATGGACTTATCTTGCTGTGCAAAAACTTGATTGGCTCCTAGTAGAATTATAACAAATGCAATTTTTTTCATGATAACTATCTAAATAAGGTTACGTTTCCTTTCAATAACTTTGAAACGCCGTTAATGAGACGATACTCTAATAAATAAGAATAAGTGGCAGGGTTTACAGGTTTGCCTTTGAAATTCCCATCCCAACCTTCATGGGGGTCAGTGGTTCTAAAAACCATTTCACCATATCGATTGTAAATTCTAAAATCAACCTCCACAATAGCTCCACCTTCTTTAAAACCGTTATTAAAGTTTTGATCAGCATCAACATTGGTCAATACTCTAAACACATCGTTTTCACCATCTTCATTTGGTGAAAAGGAATTGGGCAGAACAACCATTACTGAATCTTGAAAAACAACAGACACGAAAACAGTATCATATGAAGTGCATCCTTCAGGTGTAGTGTATGATGCAACATAATAGGTATCATAAAATGGTGTAACCGTCAATGAATCATTTGACTCAGGTGATACTGCTTCTGAGGCAACTCCGCTTGGGTACCACATCATATTTCCTCCTGGAGGTGTTCCAGACGCGAATAAATATGCTTCTTGATACATGAATATTGTAGTGTCAGGAATCTCGACATAAGCACCATTAGTTGTGTCTGATAGCGTTGCCTCAACAGATGGTGTTGCACCAACATCAACGCTTTGTGCCGTTTGATTTGATCCAAAAGTATTAGATACTGTTAAGGTAATGGTATAAGTTCCTGGTGTATTAAAGCAAACCGGACCGGGATTCGCTCCATTGTAGGTTTCTGGTGTTCCATTTTGAAATGTCCATTCAAAATTAATAGGGCTGCCAGTAGAATTGTTTGTCAATGTAATACATTCGCCCTGGCATAACAGACTTGCAGACATTGAGAAATTAGCGGTAGGTGACTGACCAAATGTCAATAAACTAAATGATAATGAAATAAAGAAGGCAATACACCTCATAGGCTTAAATTTACAAATTATTTCTACGAAAGTAAGTAAAAAAGTTTCAATATAAAGAAGCATTATTAATAATATGACGCCTTCCATAACATTTTAACCTCTTTCATTTCTTTTACATCGTGGACACGGAATACAGATGCGTTTCTTGAAATCAAAAAGGAATGTATGATACTGGTCCCGATTAGCGAATCATTAGGCTTTGATTTTATCGTGTCATAAATCATAGATTTTCTTGAAATCCCGACAAGTATAGGAGTGTGTAGGACATGTAGCATTTCAAAATAATTTATAAGCTCATAATTTTGCTCTAAGCTTTTTGAAAACCCAAACCCTGGGTCAATAATAATATCATAAACTCCATATGACTTTAATTCTTTAATTTTTTTAGAGAAAAAACGTATCACGTCTTTAATCACACTTTCACTTTCCAGTTTATCATTGTTTATACTTTTTTTAATATTATGAGTTAGAATATAAGGACAACGATATTTTTTTAATATTTCAAACATTTTCTTATCACCATATCCACCACTCACATCATTTATTATATCTGCTCCACTACAAAGAGCCTCTTCTGCTACACTTGACCTAACAGTATCAACGGAAATGATTATATCTGGAAATTTTGGGCGAATTTTTTTTATTATTGGTATAACTCGATTTATTTCTTCTTTAACACTTGGTGATTTCGAGCCTGGTTTGGTAGATGCTCCTCCAATATCTATTATCTCTGCACCGTTATCTATAAAAAATTGAATTTTTGTTAGTAGATCTTTAGCCGAAGAACCTGAGTCATTTTCATAGAAAGAATCGTAACTTAAATTAATAATTCCCATTATCTTTGGTTCATCAAAATGGAAAAGCTTTCCTTTTACATTTATGCTTTGGGCTTTATAGATTTTTTGATCAATATACATTTCTGATTAATGAAAACAACAACACAACAATATACAAAAGTAATGAATGTTTGTAGAGAAATATTCAGAAATAAAACAATTGATTACGGCACATCATGGCGAATATTAAGACCCAGTTCTCTGACAGATCAAATTTTCATCAAGGCGAATAGAATTCGAACGATACAGGATACAGGAGAGAATAAGGTTGGTGAGAGTTTTGAGGATGCCTTTTCTTCCATTGTAAATTACTGTGCAATGGCTGTAGTTCAATTAAGACACAAGTTTGATTTTGAAGTAGAAGATTTATCCAGTGATCAGGCTTTAGAATGGTATGACTCAATTTTTAAAGAAGCATTTGAGTTAATGGAAAGTAAGAACCATGATTACGGTGAAGCATGGAGAGACATGCGCGTAAGTTCATTAACGGATTTAATCTTAACAAAGATATTAAGGATAAAAAAAATCGAAGACAATTCGGGAAAGACTATTGCGAGTGAGGGTGTTGAGGGTAATTATTTTGATATGCTAAATTATGCAGTTTTTGCATTAATTCATCTCGAGCTTCAGGGTTAAATAACTGTTAAAAGTTTAAAGGGAATGTGTAAATAGACTAATTTCAAAAATAAAAACATGACTAATCAATCAAAAAGACAAGTAGTTTGGGGCATTAGAATTTTGGTGTCTGCGCTCTTTGTTTTATCTGCTTTGGCAAAGCTTTACCCATCTCCAGTAATGGGTATAGCCGCATTTGAAGCTAAATACTTAGGTGCAGTTGGCATTGAAGGGGGAACAGCGAAAGTGGTTTCAAGATTATTAATTGGTTTTGAGCTGTCGATAGCCATATTGCTGCTTTTACCTTACTATTTAAAGAAAATAGTTATCCCCGCAACCATTGCTTTGTTATCTGTTTTTTCAATTCATTTACTAGTACAAGTATTTAACGGCGATGCAAGTAATTGTGGTTGTTTTGGAGAATTAATTCCCATGACTCCTTTGGAGGCGATGATAAAAAATATTTTGACTATCGGTTTATTGATACTTCCTCTCACTGTATTTAAAGATCATTTGGAATCTGTAAAGAAGTTAAATCCCTTATTTATTATAGGTTTATCATCGTCATTATTGATGTTTGTTCTGTTGCCACAAGGATCTTCTGTGATTTCCGGATCAAATACCACCGCAAAGGAATCGGTTTACACCAAGTACTTTGATGATATTGCTCAAGGTAATAAACTCCTGTGCTTTTTCTCACCCACCTGTGAGCATTGTATGGAAACGGGAAAACAAATAAATGCGCTAAGTAAAAAGTATCCTGGGTTAGTTCCTGAAGTGAGAGTTTTGTTTATGGATGAATCGGATAACGGGTCTGAAACAGAGATAGCCGATTACTTCAAATTCATCGGGAAAGAATACAGTTATAAAGTTTTGTCGATTGAGGATTTTGTTCCTTTGTTTTGGGGTGAAAAAGATTTCCCAGGAGTGTTATATTTATATGAAGGAAAAGAAAGAATTTTCTTTGATGGTAGTGCAGATAATGAATTTAATGCAAACAAATTACTTCAAGAAATAAAACGAGAATATTAATGGCAAAAAAAATTATAGCTGCAAATTGGAAAATGAACCTGATGAGGGAGGAAGCCATCTCCTTGTTTAATGGGGTGAAGAAGGGATTGTCAGCACATAAAGAAACTGAGATTGTTGTTTTTCCTCCTAGTATTTATATTTCTGATTTGATTTCAAATCATCCTCTAATCGAAGTAGGGGCACAAAACTTTTATTTTGAAGAAAAAGGTGCATTTACAGGAGAAATCAGTCCGTTTCAGTTAAAAAACATAGGGTGTAATTACGTTTTAATTGGTCACAGTGAAAGAAGAGAGCTATTTGACGAATCGAATGAGTTATTATCCAAAAAAATGAGGAGTGCGCTTGATGCCAATTTAAAAATTATTTATTGTTGTGGTGAAACATTGCAAGAGCGAGAAGAGGGGAGTCATTTAGAGAAAATACAATCTCAATTAGAAATTTTAAAATCGCTTACAAATGATGAGTTGAATGCAATTTCTATTGCATATGAACCGATCTGGGCGATTGGGACGGGATTAACTGCAACTCTAGGTCAAGCTGAAGAAATGCATGCTTTTATAAGAAGAATTTTAATCGATTCTTTCTCTAAAGAATTGGCAAGTGAAATTTCAATTTTATACGGAGGGAGTTGCAACGAAAATAATGCCAATGAATTATTCAACTGTCCCAATATTGATGGGGGACTCATAGGTGGAGCGTCTTTGAAGGTTGATTCATTTCTGAAAATAGTTGACTCGATTAAATGAATCATTTAGAATTCCAATTTAATATAGAGCCTTTTGATCCTTGGTCGGACATATTAATGGCTTATCTTTCTGAAATAAATTTTCATGGTTTTTATGAGAAAGATGCTGTGTTAAACGCATTTATTTCGGAGAGTGAATTTGTGCAAGAAGATTTTCAACAAACATTGGATTCTTTTGATGGAAAAGGGGTAGAAATAGCTTTCGTAAAGAACATTATAAAGCATAAAAATTGGAATGCCAGTTGGGAATCTAACTTTTCTCCTGTCGAGATAAATGAAGAACTTTGTATAATAGCACCTTTTCATGAAAGGAATGAAAAGTTTAAACGCACCATCGTTATTCAACCAAAGATGTCTTTTGGAACAGGTCATCACCAAACGACATATTTGATGTGTGAAGCCATTTTGCAACTTGATTTAAGAGAGAAAAAGATCTTAGATATGGGTGCCGGAACAGGTGTTTTAGCCATCCTATGTGAGAAACAAGGTTGTGCGGATATTACAGCAATTGATATTGAGGCATGGTCTGTTGAAAATTGCATTGAAAATTGCATTGCCAATAATTGTGATCATATTATTTCATCTTGTGGAGACGTTGATCTTATCGCTGGCAAGAAATTTGATGTCATTTTTGCCAACATTAATAAAAATATTTTAAAGAGTCATTTGAAGCAATACTTTATGTCTTTAAATAAAAATGGATTGTTATATTTAAGTGGCTTTTTCTCTACAGATATTAATGAGCTAAGAATACTTGCTGAGTCGATAGGTTTAAAACACAAGTCTGCGAATACAAAGGATGAATGGGCAATGCTCATTTTACAAAAATAAGTTTATGAAGTTATTATTGTTTTCTTTATTTTGTATGGCACTGAGTTCCATTCAAGCTCAAAAGTTATCAATTGAAAAAGATAAATTCCTAAAACAACTTCCAAAAATCGTTGAGAGTGAATCCTTCTCTAATTTTGTGAAAAGGGATTTCACAAAATTTATAAATTCCTCAAAGTTAAATTCAACAGAATATACCCGATTAGTTGAAACATGTAATAAGATGTTTAAAAAGTCTTATTCGGCTGATGACGTAATACATTATATATATGCGATTTATTATTCTAAAGACAATTCTTTTCCATCTTCATTTATATCTCAATGGCATTCATATTATGATACTTATTTGATGGAATCAGAAGCTGTGGAATTAAAATCTTTCATACGTTTCAGTGAGGGCTTATTTAAATACAGAAGTTTTTATAAAGAGTCAGATTACCGATGGGTCTTAGATGGAGGGATTCTTGAGTGGGAAAATGATAAGACTTTGAGATTGGTCGTTAAGAATACAGATTTGAAATGTATGGTTTACCAATCTGGCCCTAGAGATAGTGTTATTGTCTACAACACTTCCGGGTATTATGATGTTTCGAGAAAAACTTGGAAGGCTAGAGGCGGAGAGATAACATGGCAAAAGGTAGGTTTTCCAAAAAATGAGACATTCGCTAAAATTAGAGGATATACAGTATTGGCCAAAGAAACAAAAATAAAAATAGATACGGTTGAACTAACCACCCCGTATTTCGATAAGCCAATTCTTGGAAGACTTGAAGATAAAACCATTTTTAGTTTAAAAGAAGGAGAATCAAGTCCCATATTTAACTCTTTTGAAAAAAGATTACTGATTACAGATTTACGTGATCAAATTGATTATGATGGTGGATTTACGTTAGAGGGGGCTAGTTTTATTGGTCGAGGAGTGGAGGATAATTTAGCTAAAGTCACACTTAAATATAATGACAAAAGACTTTTTGAATTGAGGTCGCTTAATTTTGTAATGACACCACAACAAATCATTTCAAGGAAGGCTGATATTTCTATGTTTTACGAAAATGGTGATTCATTGTATACTAAAGGAGCCCTTGTTTATTGGAATGAGAAACAACAAAATCTCAAAATAACTGCAGATAAAAAGGGGACCAATCCTGTACCGTTTGTTGATAATTTCTTTAAAATATTCGTAGACGCACCAGTATTATCTTGGAAGCTAAATACACCATTCCCCATGTACACCTATGAAGTTGGAACAGCTCAATCACAGCGTTATGCTCATATTGAGTCTTGGAATTATTTTGATGAAAGAATTTTTGACAAGTTTTCCGGAATAGGCAATATAAACCCTCTTATGGCAATTGCAGAGCTTAGTATTAGCGAGGATTCTTATCAACTACCCGTTGGAAAGGTAGCGAGTAAGCTGAGGAAAACAGTAGGACAAAGTAAGTCTCAGCTTATTGATATTTCTAGTATGGGCTTTATCCAATATTCTTCCAATTCAAGTCATGTTATCGTGGATCCGAAGCTCATCAATTATGCTTTGGCTAAAAAAGGTGAGAAAGATTATGATGAGCTGAGATTTGTTACTGATTTAAGACCGAAAAAGTTTAGTTATTCAGATGATGAAATTCAAAAGGACCCCTACCTGAAAAAATTAAAGAATGAATATGATGAAATCTCGTATCGAAGAAAACAAACACCTTGTTATGCATACATAGATGTAAATAAAAATGAGATTTTTATGAATGAGATTGAACAGGTCAATTTCTCTTCAAAACAGCGAACATTTTTGTATCCTGACTCATCCTATATACGATTACTTCAGAATAGAAATATTATTTTTTCAGGTTGGTTAATGTCTGGCAAGTTAATTACACATAATATTGGATCCACATTTGATTACGATGAATTTATGATTTCAATAGACACTTCTGATGAGGCGTATTTGAGTGTTAATCCTTTAAGTCAGAGAGACGGAAGAGGTCCAATAGATATGGTCAGTAGTTTTAAAGGGTTTAATGGAAAGTTATTTATTGATTTAAAAGATTCAAAATCAGGCAGGAACGGAGCAAATAAGCAATACCCGTATATAGATGTAAAGGATTCTCTTAGAATTTATTACAACGGAGAGTCAACAGTAAATGGTTCCTATGATAGCACCAGATTCTATTATGCTTTAGACCCATTTATTTTGGATAGTTTAGATAATCTAGATGAAAAAAGTTTGCGTCTATCGGGTGTTTTGAAATCAGATGGTATTTTTCCAGATTTGAATGAACCCTTGAGAATCATGAATGATTATTCTTTTGGATTCATGACAAATGCACCTGAAGAAGGATATCCGTTTTACGAAACTGAATCTAGATATCAAAACAAAATAGTTTTATCCAATAACGGTCTTCAAGGGTCAGGAATCATAAATTTCATGAACGCAGAGGCAGTTTCAAAAAAGCTTACTTTCTTGCCTGATTCAACCATAGGATTGGCACAATTCTATAATGAAAAGGATTCATTAGATATTGAGTATCCAGAGGTTGCCGCCCGAATATCTGAAATTTCTTTTAAACCGAGACTGAAAGTGTTGACTGTAAAATCTTATAGAGATAATTTCATTTCCATGTTTGGAAATCAATCTTACCTTAAAGGTTCGTTAACATTTTCAGAGCATGGTTTAGAAGGGGCTGGTAGTATTGATTTATTAGACGCATCTATGTTTGCAGATAAATACACGTTTTCAGCGAATGAGATATTTTCTGATTCATCATCATTTAACTTGAGAAATCGATTTGCTAAGATTGGAGAAAATCCATTGGCTATTCAATCAGATGGACTGAAGTCATATATTTCTTTTGAAAGTAGAATAGGAGAATTCAATTCCAGTGGAACGAAACGTATCAAGTTTCCAAGCAATAACTATTACTGCCAAATGGATAAGTTTTTATGGCAAATGGACGGAGAATCTATAGACTTTGAAAAAGAAAATGAGTCAGAAACAAAATTTGAGAGCAGTGCAGGAATTGTACAGAACAACTTCTTCTCAATGGATCCAGATCAAGACTCTCTTCAATTTAAATCTATAAGTGCTCAATATGATTTGAAAAATGAAACGATTAATTGCTTCAAAGTTGATTTTCTTGAGTTGGGAGATGCTTTCGTCTTTCCTAGTGGTAAAAAATTACGAATTCAGAAAAATGCGGTGATAGATACCTTTTACAATGCAACCATTATAGCGAATAGAATTACTAAAACTCATCAATTTTCAGATGTGACAGTATCCGTTGAAGGAAGAAATAAATTTTTAGGTAATGGGTATTATTTATATTACGACAGGGATAGTGCTTTGACTAAAATTAATATTGGTAAGATTTATTTTGATAAAACACAGACCATTGCCAGCACCGAAATAAAAGAAGATACGAAGTTTAAATTGAGTTCAAAATTTGATTATTTCGGCGACTTTAAAGTTTTATCAAAAAATGATGGTGTGATCTGTGATGGATTTGCACGTGTTAATCATTTATGCGATTTTAACAAGTCTTGGATGAAATTCAGTGATACAATCTCAGCAAAAAATGTTCAAATCCCGATTGAAGAATTCCCAACGAATAAGAATGAAGGGCCTCTCGCTGCCGGTTTTTTATGGAAAGATTCCGAATCACAAGACAGCTTGGTAATTTATCCTACTTTCTTGTCTCAAAAGGAAAGTGAAACTGATTTATTCCTTTTCTCGGCATATGGAACACTCGATTATAATTATGTAAACGAAGAATTTAGACTTTCTAATAATTATTTGGAAGATAAGTATACCTATGCCAAAACTTCTTTGATTTTAAATGAAAAAACATGTTCCTTAGAAGGTAAAGGTCCAATAGATTTAGCAATCAATCTTTCGCCAGTAAAGGCTACTTCATTTGGAGATATCAAATTTGATAATTCAAATGGAGTTACCAGTTTAGATATGTTTACAAAACTTGATATACCCCTACCTAAAAATATATCAAATTATTTAGGTGGTGTCATGCAACAATCAGATACGTTAGAAGAATATACATTTAGCAAAGGGACTCAGGAACGATTAACGGATATATTTTCAATTTTGGCTGAAAGTGAAGATAAAGCAGAAAAGTTATTTAAAGATTACGATGAAGATAAGCTTAAAAAAACTCCTGCATTTATGAACCAGTCGTTTGTGTTTCCGGAGCTACATCTTGAGTTCTATATGAATAAAAAAGTTTCTGGTCGCGATGCGGTTTCGGGCTTAATGACTAAATATAGCAGAACTCCAATATTCTCCATAAATGACAAGATTGTACTTAAGAGAATTCCAATGAAGTTGCTTTTCCTTAAATCGAACTCAAATGAAAATGTACAAGGATTTGAGATTGAGATTGCAACTGATGATTCAACTTTAGATTATTCTTTTAAATTTATTAAAGAAAAGAGGAACGGTAAACTGTTCGTGAATTCGAAAGATGCTGGGTATATGAATACTATTTTAGAAATTAACGAGGACAAAAGAAAGTCAAAGAATTTTTCTTTTACGAATGGCGATGAGGGAATGATGTACGAAATGATGATTCTAAAAAAAATAAAATGATTTTTCTGTTTCTCATACTTGCGTCATACTTACTGGGGTCTTTCCCCACTGCCGTATGGGTAGGTAAGATTTTTCATGATATTGATATCCGAGAGCACGGTAGTCATAATGCAGGAGCCACTAATACTTTTAGAGTTTTAGGCAAGAGTTGGGGGTGGATCGTTTTGGCAATTGATATCAGTAAAGGCTATATTGCCGCTTCAATTCCCTTATTTTTAGAAAACTTCTATTTGGGATTTAAAGATGAGGTTCTCATTTTACAACTCATAGCATCTTTTTGTGTCATAATAGGTCATGTATTTCCGGTTTTTGCAAATTTTAGAGGAGGAAAGGGTGTAGCCACAACATTGGGATTAATTTTAGCAATTAATTTAGATACGGCCCTTATTTCATTAAGTCTTTTTTTGATAGTATTCTTATTCACAAGATATGTATCACTTGGTGCGATTATTGCTTCAATTGTATTTCCTTTTATTAGTTTTTTTGCGATGAAAGAGGATGCTCGAATTATGATTATCTTTTCTATTTTGATTTCATTTATTGTTTTATTTTCTCATAGAAAAAATATTAATCGTCTATTACGTGGAGAGGAGAATAAAATGAACTTTTTCGGTCGTAAGGCGTAAACTCTACGAGTTTATCAATATTCAAATATTGTTTTATAGAATCTATACATATCGTCTTGTTCTGTTTTTTGGGCTTCTTGGTTCATTTCAAAATTTCTATTCTCAATCTGAAAGTCAGCTTTTGAAAAAATCAAATTCATTTTTCTCTAAGGATGATTACCGAAATGCGATCAATGGATATCGGCAATTGCTGTCAAATGATATTAAAAACATTGATTATAATTTTAAATATGCAGTTTGTCTTTTTTATACAAAGAGTCCAAATTCTTCTCAAAAATATTTTGATTATTTATTAAATCAAGAAGGCTTTCCCATCGACGTATTTTATTTTAAGGGGCGATTATATCATTTGAATTATCAGTTCGAACGTGCTATTGAGATGTATGAGAATTATGTCAAAATTAAAACAAGTAAGAATCAGGATTACCATTGTCTAGATGAGATTAAAAGATGTCAAAATGCAATTTCATTATTGAAAAGCCCTAGAGCTATTGAGGTTATTTCTATGAAAAAAATGTCACAAGAAAATTATTTTTCATCCTATATATTTGATTCAGAAAACTTCAAGTTGTATTCAAATACTGACGTCTTTTCAAAAGTGAATCAAAAAAATGGATTTGTGCCGAAGTATGTTTTTAAGCGTGGTATGAAGTATCGTTTCTTTGCGAGTTATTCTAAATTAGAAAGCGCCAAAAAAGATATATTCATTCAACAAAAAGATTCTAATAATGAATGGAAAGAACCTGTACGATTGGGGCTTGAAATAAATTCTTCATTTAATGAGGATTTTCCATTTTTTGATGAAAGCACGGGTTACTTATATTTTAGTTCTGATGGACACAGTTCGATAGGCGGAATGGATGTTTTTAGAGTTCGTTTTAACTTAAAAAACCTAACCTTTGGCACGATTGAAAACTTAAACTTCCCATATTCATCTACCTATGATGATTTTTTATATATCCCAATCGAATCTGCATCTTATGTATATTTTACTACGAATCGAAATTCAGATATTGGATCTGTTGAAGTTGTTAAGTCGAAGCTTTCTGATCGTGAAGTTCCTACTTTTGTTTCTCGCTTGATTTTTATTGATGAAGTAAATGAGGAGAATACATCTGCACAATTTTATTTAACCAATCGTATGTCTAAAGATAAATTCGGTCCGTTTAATACAAATGAGAGTGGTTTTGTGAACATATTAATTCCTGCTCCAGGAATATATAAACTTACAGCAGTTATCGAAGGAAGTGATCAGGAATTTGAGGAGGACATTAATTTTCCGCCAAAGGTTGAAGGTTACGATTATCAAGTAGAATGTTCCTATAAGCTTCAAGATTCTAAAGAGATACTACTTTTTGATGAACAATTGACAGACCAATCTTCTTTGATAAGTGAAGTTAATGTTATTGATTTTCAAGAATTTTCAAAATTGATAGTCAATTCAGAATCCATAAAAGCGAATGAAGTTAATAATGAAAATAAGGAAGTTGAGGAGCTGAGCCAGGAAGCGATTGATGCTAAAATTGATGAGTTGTATGATATCGAGGCGGAAATTGAGGATCAAATAAGGCAGAAGACACAAGTAGCTAAAAATGTAGTTAAAGCGAAAACGACTTTGGCATCTATTGACAAAAAAATTAAGCGAATTAATGAAAATATTGAATCAGCAGATTACAAAGAAAAGGAATCTTTGCAAAAGGAACTCAGGGACTCTTTTGTAAAAAGAAAAGCGCTCATAGATAATTATAATGAACAAATTGAGCTTTATGATAATTTTCGAAGTGATGAAGAATTGGAGAGTGATTATTTTGAAATAGCCAACATAAATAAGAGTGTTAGTGAAAAAAGTTATGCTGGTCAAACTGATTCTGTTCGGTCAATATTGACAGCTTACAACACCCCAAAAAATCACAAGCCTTTGATTCCTTCAGTACCAGATATGGCGAGAGCAAGGCAAGATAAATTGGAAGACGATTTCAAAACTACAGAATCAAACATTGATGTTCTTAAGTCTGAGATAATAGAGGAGCTGAACTCTATTATTGAATTAAAGGACCAAATGTCAGAGGTGAGTACTATACAAGATTGGGAGAGTCTTAAGGATTCTGTTAAGCAAATAGAGACCAAAGTCTCTAATAAAATCAAAGAAAAACAAAGTTTAGAACTTGAGAGAGAAGAGTTATCGGAAAAAATCATTTTCTCAGAGGAATCTTTATTGAACCTAACATTAATTGAAACGGGAATAAACGAACAGGATTCAATTGATATTAAAGATTTCACAATCACTGAAGAGGAGCAAGTGAAATTTTATGCTGATGAGATTTATATCAATAAGGTAATTGATGAACAGCAGGTTCTTGCGGAGATTAGTGATGGAAGAGAAGAGAGTTTATCTCAAATTTCATCAACGAATTTACCAATAGAGGTAAAAGATTCTCTTGCGTTAATCACTGAAAATGAATTTATAGAGCTTATTAATCTTAAGGTTGATGAAACATTAACCGAATCTAATGATGAGCTTAACGAATTGATTCAGTTGTCTCAAAATAATATTGAGGAGATTGTTGAAAAAAATCAAGAATTAGCATCAATATCCACAGATCGCAATGAAAGTACAGAAGCGGAGAATGCTCCAGAAAGCAATACCAATACAGAGAACAATACAGAAGAGTTGAATACAAGGTCTTCTGAAGAA
>ERZ887849.249-NODE-249-length-60559-cov-37.735571_pt1 | contig 60559 bp, 58 predicted proteins | sample MGYA00521267_ERZ887849 | MGnify/ENA primary metagenome ERZ887849 (study PRJEB32303, sample SAMEA104408601) | aquatic metagenome | biome: Brackish water; feature: Pelagic; material: water | place: Baltic Sea | collected 2014-06-06T16:11:00 | depth 2,863 m ... | reverse complement strand
TTAGATTCCGAAGAATTGGAAAATGAAGTCATCATTCAGGGCGATCGTTTGGAACTCCTGTACGAAGATATTCCTGGACAATGGGAAGCTATTTGGCTGTTAAACGGCAGTACCAATAACCGTATTAATAATGCAACCATCAAAAATGGGACGGTGGGTATTTTAAGTGATGGCAACCAAGACGATCCTACAAAACTAACTCTTACAAATTCTCAGATTTATAATTCGAGTAATTTTGGAATTTTAGGTCGCGCCACTTCTATCGATGCAGAGAATGTTGTTCTTAATAACAGTGGCTTCTCATCTTTTGCAGGAACTTATGGCGGAAATTATAATTTAATACATTGTACCATTGCGAACTATTGGTCCAAAAGTTTTAGACAATTCCCAGCACTATTACTCAATAACTTTATTGTCGATTCAGAAAATACGGTATTTACAAACCCTTTAGAAACTGCAAATTTTACCAATTGTATTATTTATGGAAATGACAACCCAGAATTGTTGTTAGAAAAAGCCCCTTCCGATGTTTTTAATTTTAAGTTTACCAACAGTTTAATTTTATTTGATGACCCAACAGGGTTTTATTCGGAGTCGCAATACGACTTTAGCAATACAGATCACTTCGAGAACGTGTTATTTAATAACGATCCAGAGTTTTTAGATCCTTATAAAAATCAACTGAACATTCCATTTGGATCACCAGCAGAAGCTGCTGGGATTTTATCTGGAAATTTAAACGTAGATCTCACAAACACTCCGCGTTCGTCCCCACCCGATTTAGGGGCTTATAATGCCACTGAATTTGAAGATTAAGTTTTTTGAGGGCTACTCTACCACACGAAAGGATTCTTGCGGTAGCGGGGGAACTGTATATCCTAGATTTATGTTAAGAACTTATTTTAGTAATAATTAAAATGATATTTTAAGGTTTTTTGATTCAACTTTTCCTTGATAAAGATAATAATTTTCATGTTTTAGAGGTAACGCTATTTTTTTGTTTCTGTACTGAATAAAATTATCAAACTTATCGAAACCTAAACTCAAATGATATACTCCGCCCAAAAGCTTAAAACCTATTAAATTAACTTTCAAATCAATAGACTCTCCTTTCTTTAAAAAACAGAAAATATCTTTATTTAACATAATATCGATATTATTTTTATCTTTTAAAACCAGTTCTTTACTAACCTCATGAAATTCAGAAAAACTCAACTTGTTTTTTATTTCGTTTAGCGAAATGTATTCTTTATCTTTATCGGTAAATAACGATAACTTCTTGTTAATACCCTTTTTATTAAGTGTTTTTTGAAGTCTTATACTTTCATATATGTAAAGTAAATCATCATTTATAAAACTTGACCAATATTCTCCATCTCTGTCTTCTTTTCTTTTAAAAGATTTATTTTCAAATACTTCTAAAGAGTTAAAACCAAGTACATCTCCTATCTTTAAATAAAATGCTTTGTGTTTGTAAGTGCTTTTTAATTTGCTTTTTTTTGTTATTCTGTTTCTAACAGGGAATGAATGCATTGTAACTGAGGTGAAATTGGGTAACTCATTTTTAACCGATAAAAAAGGGTTTTTAAAATAAATGTCCTTTTCTGTTGTATTCTTGATTTTTACAATCAAATAAGGAACTTTTCCCTTAATTATTTTAAAATTATTTTCACTCAAACATTCCTCAGAAAGATTAATTTCTACATTTTGACTAAACGCATTAAATGTAATAATGCTTAACAATAAAATGATAATTTTTGCTTTCATATTTTAAGGCATTATAAATTTAACATTAGAAGTCCAAGAGAAGTTGTTAGCTGATAAACTCTTAAAGAAATTAGGATAAGTTTGCATCCAACCCCGAACCTCGTTAGGAGTAAAACTATTCCCAATTACAGAACCAACTCTTGACTGAAATGAATAGGCATGAAATTCCATAATACTCCTAAGATTATTACGAACAAAATTTGCACATTGACCAACTAATGTAGAAAGTTGAGATACATGAACAAGCTCATGTCCCATTGTATTAAATAGTTCTTTGGCACTAGAAAACGCAACTTTAGGATTAAAATAAACATTTGAATTTCCTGTATAATTACCAGCGGCATCCTTTAAGCCTGTAGTAATTCCTCCAGTGTTCGGATGCTTTGCAAAATATTTTTTAGCCCCATCAGATAAGTTTTCTACCGTGAATTTTTTTACTTTTTCCATAGGTGCATCAGGAAACCACATTTTTTGAAGTTTATTTAAGTTTTCATCTGTTGCAGGGATAACGTCTTCTGGGCTAACACCTAAAGACTTCTTCACTTCTGCAAAAAATTTATTTTCTTTAACTTGTCTTAGATGTCCAGTAACCCCTCCAACAGCAGCTCCTATGAGTGCTCCTTGTACGCCAGCTCTAAAGCCCGTGGCTAGGCCATCGCCTAGGTTGCCACCGCCTGTCCAAGTGTTAAGAGCAGCTCCCTTAAATCCAGCTGCAAATCCACTGGCTGCTCCTACCATAGCTCCGTTCCAAAACCCAACAACAGCCATAGCTTTTGCTCCAAAAAATGCACCGCCTGCTACTAAATTGGCAACTCCTGCTCCAACTCCTGCCGCAACACGTTAACTAAATCTCTTTTTTAATACATACTTTTAAATCACTTTATCTCATTTTTAATGTTTTCAATTTTAGCTTTTATAATTTCTGATATTTTTTTTATTCTACTTCTTATATCGCTTTTATTAAAACTTTCATACTCTTCTTTAGTTTTTAAAGTGAGTAACTGAAAAGTTTTCTTTTTAAATATATTATAACTCCAAGTTAGTTCTAATGATGAAATATTATCGTTAATAAATAAAATTTTAATAGAATTTGAACTAAATTGATCCTTTATTTTTATAGTTGTTTCATAAGCAACTTTAGTAAAAGTATAAGTTTTACTGTGGTATTTATGGTTTTTGTGAAAGCTAATGTCATCAAAAAAATGTATTACAAAATCTAGCAACTGTCCATTTGTAAGAATATAATTATCTTTTTTCATAATTATCCAAAATAATTAAATCTAACTTTTCCCCCGCTGCCGCACGAATCCTTTCGTGTGGTATTTGTTTTCTAATCATCATATTTTTATCATATTAAAAATTAGTATATCATCTACTAAACCATGTTGTCCTGCATAGTCTTTTGCACTACTATAAACATACTCTTCTGCTTTGTATACCAAACCTGCTTCAACAGGGTTTTGATGTATATAGTTTATCTTCTCTCTTATGACAGCATTACTCCATAATTCAATTGGTTTATTATCATGTCTCCAAAATTGATAATGTTTTACATTAGTTGAGTTTTCTGCAGCCCTTTTAAAATGGTTTAATAAAAATTCTTTTCGGCTTTCTTGTAGATTGCCTTGTATTGATTTTACAATTTTATTACTGGTAAATCTTTTAAAATCACCTAGCAATTGTTCTGGCTTTTCTCCTTTTATACTCCTGAATATTAGATGTACATGGTTAGTCATAATGCACCACGCTATAATTTCCATACCTTTTTCTTTTTGGCAGAATGTTAAACTGTCTATTAAAATATCTTTGTATTGATTTCTAGTAAATACATCTAGCCAGTCTGCCACTGCAAAGCTTACAAAATATAAGCCTTCTGGATTATGGAATTTATAGTTTCTGCTCATTTATTTATCTTCTCTTCTACTTTATAATTTTTATCTTTCTTATTGTTTATTTACCACACGAAAGGATTCGTGCGGTAGCGGGGATGTGTTTAATAAATTTTGTGCTGAAATGAAATTAAATGATAAGATGAACACACTAAGCAGTAGAACCGTTTTTTTCATAATGACAGAATTTGGGATTCTAAAATTATTAAAAAAGTGTTAAGGAAAAAAACTGAGGTCTTGTATTTTAACTTTTTATTAACATTTTAAGGAAGGACCAAAAAAAACCTCCGAACAAAAAAGTTAGGAGGTCGTATTGAGTGTGTTTAACTAAATGTTTAAACAAATAATGGGCGGTGACTCATCAGCGCATGTACTTGTTTTGAAATTGCTTCTAGTTTTGCTTCATCGTCATGGTTATTGAGTACTTGATCAATCAAATCAACAACGGTTTCCATATCGGATTCTACCAAGCCACGGGTTGTAATTGCGGGTGTACCAACTCGGATTCCAGAGGTTACAAAAGGGCTCTGAGTATCAAATGGCACCATGTTTTTATTTACCGTAATATCAGCCTTTACAAGGGCTTGTTCGGCATCTTTACCCGTAATATTTTTGTTTCGCAAATCAATTAACATCATGTGGTTATCTGTCCCACCAGAAATCAAATGATAATCGCGTTTTACAAAAGCTTTTGCCATGGCATCCGCATTCTTTTTGACTTGTAAAATATAGTGTAAAAATTCATCCGTCAAAGCTTCTCCAAAAGCTATTGCTTTTCCTGCAATGACATGCTCTAAAGGACCTCCTTGATTTCCAGGAAAAATAGCAGAATCTAACAAGGATGACATCATTCGAACTTTTCCAGACTTCAATGTAATTCCAAAAGGGTTTTCAAAATCTTTACCCATCATAATCAGTCCGCCTCTTGGCCCTCTTAAAGTTTTGTGCGTGGTGGTGGTCACAATGTGGCAATGTGGCAATGGATCGTTTAAAATTCCTTTAGCTATCAATCCAGAAGGATGCGATATATCTGCTAATAAAATTGCACCGACACTGTCTGCAATCACTCTAAAACGTTTAAAATCAATATCTCTTGAATATGCAGAAGCACCTGCAATAATTAGTTTTGGTTGTTCTTTAGTTGCGATCTCTTGAATTTTGTCATAATTCAAAACTCCGGTTTCTTTTTCAACGCCATAAAAAACAGGGTCATACAAACGTCCAGAAAAATTAACGGGCGATCCGTGTGTTAAATGTCCTCCATGAGACAGGTCAAATCCTAAGATTTTATCCCCTACTTTTAAACAGGCATGAAATACGGCTGTATTGGCCTGACTTCCAGAGTGAGGTTGCACATTGGCCCATGCAGCACCAAAAAGTGTTTTGGCGCGTTCAATCGCAATTTGCTCTACTTCATCCACAATTTCACAACCGCCGTAATAACGCTTTCCAGGATACCCTTCTGCATATTTGTTGGTCAGTACAGATCCTGTAGCTTCCATCACTTGATCACTGGTGAAATTTTCAGAAGCAATCAATTCAATTCCATTGATTTGACGTTCTCTTTCAGCTTCAATTAATTCAAAAATTTGTTCGTCGCGTTGCATGTATATGTTATTCAAAAATTATTAGAACTGCAAAATTAACAATAAGATTGCTTTAATCACATAAAAAACAAAGATTTCAACGACTATTTATTAAACAGTCATGAACAATTATAAATTCTGTATTTTGAAGTAAAAATTGAGCGCATTAAGGCAATTGATAAAAACTCAAGAATACTTCATTTAATATTAATTATTTAGAATTTTATCCTTTTAAATTCCATAATGTGTAAAATTGAAATAATTATTTTTTTTTGCCTTTGAAATTGATACTTTTGAAAGTTAATTACACAACTAATGCGACACCTAACATACACCACAAATTTCTTATCTATGGAACCGTTCCAAATGAATCTTTCTTTTTTAATCAGTTTTACGATTCTGATTACCCTTTTGGGTGTTGTCATTATATAGTATCCATCCTCTATTTTATATTGTTTATATCAAAACAATAGTTTTAAATAAAAATTAAAAATAAACACATGAAAGTCTTAAAATTTGGAGGAACATCTGTAGGTTCTTCCTCAAACATTTCCAAAGTCATAAAAATTATAAAACAAGAATCCGTTTCTGAAAATATTCTTGTGGTTGTTTCTGCTGTTGGTGGAATTACGGATAAATTACTCCTAGCTGCCGACAAAGCAATTGATAAAGACCTTAGTTACAAAGAAGACTTTGAGGCATTACGCTTAAAACATATTGAAGTAATTGATGGCTTGTTAAGTGGCGAGGTGCATGAAGCGACTACCGACATCGTTTTAGGGCATTTATCGCGGCTCGAAAAACTACTAGATGGGGTATATCTAATCAACGAATTATCTCCAAAAACAACCGACAAACTTCTTAGTTTTGGGGAACTGATTTCTTCATTAATCATTTATAAAGCTATCAAATCTAAAGGTGTTAATGTACAACTAAAAAACTCTCAAAACCTAATTGTAACAGATTCAAATTTCACCAATGCAGCGGTTAATTTTGAAGAAACAAATGCCAATATCACTACCTATTTTGAGAACAATCAAAAAATGGTAACAGTTCTACCAGGTTTTATTTCAAAATCTGAAAACGATGAAATTACAACCCTAGGGCGCGGAGGATCTGATTATACTGCAGCCATTCTTGCAGCGGCGCTCAATGCGAGTATATTACAAATATGGACCGATGTGAGTGGGATGTTTACAACCAACCCTAAAATGGTTAAACATGCAAAACCTATAAATAAACTCTCCTACTTAGAAGCCATAGAGTTATCGCATTTTGGAGCCAAAGTACTATACCCTCCTACGGTACAACCTGTCCTTAGAAAAGACATTCCTTTACTCATAAAAAACACCTTAGCACCTGAAGATCCTGGGACTTTGATTACCAAAATCGTAGAAAATGGATCTCAATTCCCTATCAAAGGAATTAGCAACATCAATAATGTATCCTTACTCACACTTCAAGGAAATGGAATGGTTGGAATTCCTGGGTTTTCTAAACGTTTGTTTGAAACTTTAGCACACTCAAAAATAAATGTAATTATCATTACACAAGCATCGTCAGAACATTCAATTTGTATTGGAATTTCAGATAAAGATGCAAAAACAGCTAAAACAGTAATTGATAAAGAATTTGAAAATGAAATTTCTCTCTTTAAAATCGATCCTTTAGTCATTGAACCCAATTTATCTATCGTAGCTGTTGTTGGGGATAAGATGAAAAGTCATCAAGGGATTAGTGGAAAAATGTTCTCTACTCTTGGGAAAAACAACGTTAATATTAGAGCCATTGCTCAAGGCGCTTCTGAGCGAAATATTACAGCAGTGATTTCTGAATCTGATGTCAAAAAAGCTTTAAACGCTTTACATGAACAGTTTTTTGAAGAGCAAACAAAACAGATGAATTTATTCATTTCTGGGGTTGGAAATGTGGGTAAATCCCTTCTTGATCAAATCAAACAGCAGAAGAAATACATCAAATCAACCTTTAATATTAATTTAAAAGTGGTGGCGCTGTCCAATTCCAAAACGATGGTATTTGACGAAAATGGACTAAACCTCACCAAATGGGAATCACTCTTAGAAGACGGACAACCCACAGAACCGATGGCCTTTTTTGAAGCCTCTAAAATATTAAATTTAAGAAATTCAGTTTTTATAGACATTACCGCCAACGAAGCCGTTTCACAAACCTATGCACACTATTTGAAACACAGTATTGCAGTGGTGGCTTGTAACAAAATTGCCTGTTCGAGTGGTATTGAAAACTACAAAGAGTTAAAACAACTTTCTCACAAATACAATGTACCCTTCTTATTTGAGACCAATGTTGGAGCGGGTCTTCCTGTTATTGATACTTTGAAAAATTTAATCGTGTCTGGGGATCGGATTACGTCCATTAATGCGGTACTTTCGGGAAGTTTGAATTTTATCTTTAATAATTTCAATAAAAATACGACCTTTCACGACGTGGTAAAACAAGCCCAAGCCGAAGGCTACACAGAGCCAGACCCTAGAATTGATTTGAGTGGTGTGGATGTTGCCCGAAAACTATTAATTTTAGCGAGAGAAAGTGGAGAAATGTTAGAAATGGAGACTATTAAAAATAAAGCGTTCTTACCAAAAGAATGTATGGAGGCCAACTCTGTAGAGGCTTTTTATGAAACCTTAAAAACGAATGAAGCCGAATTTCAAAAATTAGTACAATCTGCAGAAGCAAACAAATGTCAACTGAAATATGTTGCAGAATTGAAAGATGGAGTCTCCTCAGTTGGTTTAAAAGAAATACCTGTAGGACATCCTTTTTATAATCTTGAGGGAAAAGATAATATTGTTATGTTTTACACAAATCGATACAGCGATCAACCTATGATTATTAAAGGAGCTGGTGCAGGATCTGAAGTCACCGCTTCAGGGTTATTTGCAGATATTATTAGAATTTCAAACACACATTAATGAACGAAATCAGACTATTTTCTCCAGCAACTGTTGCCAATGTATCCTGTGGATTTGATGTCCTTGGATTTTGTCTGGATTCTATTGGTGATGAAATGGTAATTCGTAAAACCGTTGAAAAAGGAATTCGCATTACAAAAATAGAAGGGTATGATCTTCCTTTTGAAGTCAAAAAAAATGTGGCAGGTGTTTCTGCACTTGCGATGTATAAGGTTGCAAAACCCGATTGTGGTTTTGAAATCGAAATTTATAAACACATCAAGCCAGGAAGCGGAATAGGAAGCAGTTCTGCAAGTGCGGTCGGAAGTGTATACGGAATGAATGTATTGCTTGGAAATCCGTTTTCTAAAACAGAACTTACAGCCTTTGCCATGAAAGGAGAAGCTGTTGCCAGTCAAAGCGAACATGCCGATAACATTGCGCCTGCTCTCTTTGGAGGATTTACCTTGGTAAAAAGTTTAGACCCTTTAGAAATCTTACAAATCCCAACACCCTCTGATTTATTTGCAGTGGTTATTCATCCTCAAATCGAAATCAAAACTTCAGATGCGCGAAAAATACTTCCCGAAACTATTTTATTGAAAAACGCAATCACACAGTGGTCTAACGTGGGCAGTCTCGTACATGGATTACATACCAACGATTACGACCTCATAAGTCGTTCCTTAAAAGATGTGGTTGTAGAGCCGTGTAGAAGTCAACTTATTAAAGGATTTGAAGATATTAAAAAAGCTGCGTTAGAAAGTGGGGCTTTAGGTACAGGTATTTCAGGTTCAGGACCTTCTGTATTTAGTTTATGCAAATCTAAAGCCACGGCAATAAAAGTTGAAAAAGCCATTAGAGAAACTTATCAAAATCAAAATATCCAGTTTGAAATTTATGTATCAAAAATAAATTTAAACGGCATCAAACACTTAAACTAAAATTAACGATGAACTATTATAGTTTAAATCATATCGCTCCAAACACTACTTTTGAAAATGCAGTCATAAAAGGACTCGCACCAGATAGAGGTTTGTATTTTCCTGAAATTATTACGCCTTTAAAGGCTTCTTTTTTTGAAAATATTGAAAAGCTTTCAAATGAAGCTATTGCATTTGAAGCAATCAAGCAATTTATAAGCCCCGAGATACCTGAAAATGTTTTAAAAACAATCGTCTCAGAAACTCTCAGTTTTGATTTTCCAGTTGTAAACCTTACAGAATCCATTTCAACACTTGAATTATTTCATGGTCCTACGATGGCATTTAAAGACGTTGGCGCGCGATTTATGGCACGTTGCTTGGGTTATTTTAATAAAGATAACTCCAATGAAGTGACCGTTTTGGTTGCAACTTCTGGGGATACTGGAGGGGCTGTCGCCAATGGATTTCTTGGAGTTAAAGGAGTTCGAGTCGTGATTTTATATCCCAGTGGAAAGGTCAGTGATATCCAAGAAAAACAATTAACAACTTTAGGTCAAAACATCACCGCACTTGAAGTTGATGGCACTTTTGATGATTGTCAGGACATGGTTAAAAAAGCGTTTCTTGATGATGAACTTACTTCAACGATGCAATTAACATCTGCAAACTCTATTAATGTAGCACGTTGGCTTCCTCAACTGTTTTATTTTATGTTTGCGTACAAACAACTCAAAAACCGTTCAAAAGAGATTGTGTTTTCGGTTCCAAGTGGGAATTTTGGAAATGTATGTGCTGGAATGATTGCTCAAAAATTAGGACTGCCTATCCGACATTTTATCGCTTCAAATAATGAAAACAATGCAGTAACCCGTTATTTAAAATCCAATTCTTACGATCCAAAACCCTCTGTTCAAACCGTTAGTAACGCAATGGATGTTGGGAATCCAAGTAATTTTATTCGCATACAAGCAATCTATAATAACAACTTTGAAACTTTAAAATCCAACCTTTCTTCTTACAGTTTTACAGATGAAGAAACAAAACAGGCATTGGATGAAATTTACAAAACCACTCAATATATCGCCGATCCACATGGAGCCGTTGGGTATTTGGGATGTAAAGCGTATTTAGAAAGCAATCCGCAAGCACATTGTGTGTTTTTGGAAACTGCTCACCCAACCAAGTTTTTAGATGTAGTTAAAGAAGTTATTAGTACCGACATTCCATTACCTCCACAAATAAAGGCCGTTATCGATAAACAAAAAGTGGCTACTGATATTAAGGACTATTCCGAATTTAAAGCGTTTTTAACACAGCTTTAATCCATTTCGATTCCTATTTTTGATTAGATTTGTCTTGCTATAAATTTAATGAACTATGAAAGTTACCGCTCTGCGATCAACTCATGAAGCTCTAGGTGCTAAAATGATTCCGTTTGCTGGATTCATGATGCCCGTTCAGTACGAAGGTGTCAATGTCGAACATGAAACCGTTAGAAACAATCTAGGGGTATTTGACGTCTCTCATATGGGGGAATTTCTTATTGAAGGTCCAAATGCTTTAGAACTTATTCAATCCGTGTCTTCAAACGATGCTTCAAAACTTACTGTGGGAAAAGCACAATACAGTTGTTTACCAAACAACCAAGGCGGTATTGTAGATGATTTAATTATATATAAAGTTAAAGAAGACTGCTATTTATTAGTTGTCAATGCCAGTAATATTGAAAAAGATTGGGAGTGGATTTCTTCAAAAAATTCAATGGGTGCTGAAATGAAAAACATAAGCGACGCCTATTCCTTATTAGCCATTCAAGGTCCAAAGGCTGTTCAGGCAATGCAAGCGTTGACTAGTGTTAATTTGGCTTCCATTGCGTTTTATAACTTTACAGTCGCTGATTTTGCAGGTATTGAGCATGTGATTATTTCTGCAACAGGCTATACTGGAAGTGGTGGTTTTGAGATTTATTGTAAAAACTCAGAAGTCAAACAAGTATGGGATAAAGTACTTGAAGCGGGCGCATCTTTTGGAATTAAACCCATCGGATTGGCAGCCCGTGACACTTTACGATTAGAAATGGGGTATTGTCTTTACGGAAATGATATCGATGACCACAGCTCTCCTATTGAGGCTGGATTGGGATGGATTACCAAGTTTAATAAACCATTTACAAATTCTGAAGCACTTAAAAAAGAAAAAGAAGAAGGTCCAAAACGGCGTTTGGTTGGTTTTGAGTTGTTAGATCGTGGCATTCCTCGTAAGGACTACACCATTGAAGATTCATCTGGAAATGAAATAGGAATTGTAACCTCTGGAACGATGGCACCCTCTTTAGGAAAAGGAATTGGAATGGGCTATGTTTTATCAAATAACGCCAGTGTTGAATCTGAAATTCGCATCGCTATTCGGAAACAAAAAGTACGTGCTAAAATTGTAAAACTTCCTTTTTACAAAAAATAATAAACATTAAAACATGGCCACACTAAAAAAACACCGCATATTGATATTGGGTGTCAGTGGCTATTTAGGAAGTGCCATTTACAAAGAACTCCACCCCTATTATCAAACATTTGGCACCTATCGAACCCCTCTTTTGGCATTTGAGAATAACAAGCAATTTTATCATTATGATTTTGAGGTTGATGATATTTTTGAAATTCTAAAAGTGGTCAAACCGACCCTTATCATTTCTGCACTAAGAGGAGATTTTGCAGCGCAATTGACAGCACATAAACATATTTTTGAGTATGTATCTAGTGAAAAAAAATGCAAGATGATTTTTTTATCCGCTGCAAATGTATTTGATGCTTACAGCAAATATCCGAGTTATGAAAGTGATACTACTCTGAGCAACAGTATTTATGGTCATTTTAAAATTAGACTTGAACATTTATTCTTAAAACTTCCTCCTAAAAAAGTTGCCATTTTGCGATTGCCTATGGTTTTTGGCGTGCCTTCTCCAAGGCTGAATGAACTAAAATTACACCTCGAATTAGACGTTCCAATTGAATTGTTTCCAAATTTGATAATAAATGTCATTTCCGATAGAAAGTTCACTCAACAATTGCACTATATTATCAACCGAAACAAATATGGTATTTTTCATGTTGGAAGTAAAGATTTAGTACATCACGACGAATTTATAAAAAATTTAGTTTCAAAAATTGGGGCTAAAAATCCAAAATATAAATTGGTATACACCACCAATGACGAGCAGTATTTAGCGGTTTTACCAAAAGAAAACATCCTTCCAAAACACCTTCTAATGTATAGTCTGGAACTCTTTGATTCTCTATTTTAAAGTTTTAGAGCGATTTATACTTGTTTTTCGATCTAGCCTTTTTATTTTTGTTAAACATTTTTAGAATATACTACCATGGGAAGAGCATTTGAATTTCGCAAAGCAAGAAAAATGAAACGTTGGTCAGCAATGAGCAAAGCGTTTACACGAATTGGAAAAGACATTGTTATGGCTGTAAAAGAAGGCGGTGCCGATCCAGATAGTAATTCGCGTTTAAGAGCCGTAATTCAAAATGGAAAGGCTGTCAATATGCCTAAGGAAAACATTGAGCGTGCCATTAAACGTGCGAGCGACAAGAGTCAAGGAGATTATAAAGAAGTTTTGTTTGAAGGCTATGCTCCTCATGGTATTGCTGTTCTCGTTGAAACAGCAACCGACAACAATACCCGTACCGTTGCAAACGTACGAAGCTATTTTAATAAATGTAATGGAAGTTTAGGAACTTCTGGCTCGGTTGCGTTTATGTTTGATCATACTTGTAATTTTAGAATAAATTCGGAAGGATTAGATGTTGAAGAAATTGAACTGGAATTTATCGATTTTGGAGCCGAAGAAGTTTTTACCGATGATGATGGTATTCTTATTTATGCGCCCTTTGAAAGTTTTGGAGCCATTCAATCTGCTTTAGAAACACGAGAAATTGAAATTCTATCATCTGGATTTGAGCGAATTCCTCAAGTTACTAAACCTTTAAACGAGGAGCAAGTTGCGGATGTTGAAAAACTGTTAGAAAAATTAGAAGAAGATGACGATGTTCAGAATGTGTATCACACCATGCAAGAGTAGCTAAGAGTATTCAGGAATTTTTCCTTTAATGCCTTTAAAAAAGTCTCGCATAAACTTAAAGTCAGCTTCAATATCATCTGTAGGGTAAAAAGGTTCTGAGAAGCAATTTTCTTTATTTTCAAAATCAAAAGACAGCATCACTATGGGTACTTTAGCTGTTTTGGCTATATAGTAGAATCCTGTTCGCCAATCATCTACTTTTTTACGTGTGCCTTCTGGGGCTAATACCATACGAAATACGTCTCTATTTTCAAACAATCGTGCAATGGCATCTACTTGTTTTTCATTTGCACTTCTGCGTACAGGAGCGCCACCAAGCATTCTAAAAAACCAGCCTGTAAACGGATTAAACAATGCTTCCTTTCCAATAAAATTAGCCTGTATGTTTAGATAGGCCCTTAATAGAACCCCTATATAAAAATCATGCCAACTGGTGTGAGGTGCAGCAATAAGTACTGCTTTTTTTACGGAATCAAAATCATTAAAACCTGTTACTTTCCATCCTAAAAGACGATGGTATATAAATTTTGATATAGATTGCATTCTTACATTTTTGAGTAAAGGTCTTTCAAACGAGAGCGTGTTATTTTGGATTTCCAATCTTTACCAAGAGCATTTTCCCATAAAGGCTCTAAGCTTAAAGAAACATCAATCATGATATCAAATTGTTTGTCTGTGAGGTTTGCACATATCCCTTTTGGTAATGAAATATTATGCTTTGCTTTCATCTGCTTAAATAATTTGACTCCTTCAGGATAAAATTCAAATAGATGATCAAATACAATACAGTTTCCAATTCCGTGTTTGGTTCCTAACAAAAAGGATAAACCATAACTCAATGCGTGGGCAACACCAACTTGAGAATAAGCAATACTCATCCCACCATGCCAAGAGGCCATCATCAATTTATCTTGACTTTCTTCTGGACTTAAGGTATCGAGGAAGACTTCTTTACAAAGCTTCAAAGCAGTTTCTCCATATATTTTACTAAAGGAGTTGATAAACTTACCCTCAAGTGATTCTATACAATGAATATAACAATCCATTCCTGTATAAAACCATTGTTCTTTTGAAACACCCTGGGTAAGCTCTGGATCTAAAATCACTTGATCAAAAGGGGTGAAATCACTATTAATTCCTAATTTCATGGTAGGCCCTGTCAAAATGGTTGTTCTAGACACTTCGGCACCTGTACCTGAAATTGTTGGAATACCAACATGATAGATTCCTTTGTTTTTGATCAAATCCCAACCTTGATACTCATGACTTAATCCGTTATTGGTAAGCATCAAAGCGACTGCTTTGGCCAAATCCAAGAGGGTTCCCCCTCCTATTCCTATAATCCCTGAGGGCAATACACTCGAGCTTAAAATAATATCTTCAACCAAACGATCTACTTGTAAGGTTTTGGGTTCTTCTTTGGACGAAATAAAAATAATTTGGTCTTTATATAGTAATGGAATTTTTGAAATTAAAGAAGTATTATTTTCAAATACTGCATCGACAAGAAAAATAAAAGGAGCACTATCACTCTGACGCTTTGGGGATATAATTTCAACTAATTGGGTAAAACTTCCACGACCAAAGACAACTTTGGAAACCATTGGGAAATTTTTAAAATTCATTTTCATAATGAGTTAAAATTAGTTGATAATAATTTTCTGTTAGTGGTTAAGATTTGTTTGAAAGCGCTCAGCAAATTGCCCAACATGATACCCGTCTATTAAAGCATGATTTACATGGACTCCTACATTCATCATTAATAAGTCATTTTTTTTATAGGTTTTACTAAATGCGAATTTTGGTACTGAATCTTTGATGCCCGAAAAAGGCTCTTTTTGGGAGGTGAAAGAAAACCAAGGCAATGCAGAGCAATGGATACAGTTTAAGCCATTTACTGGAGGATAAAGTTCTGTAGAATCGTTGATGCGTTGTTTTTCATTTTGGATATTTGTGTTAAATTCTTTAAAGCTTTCTGAGAAATTAATAAAACTAAAGCCAAAAGTATTATCAGCTCTTGATAGGGTTGCAGAAGCGTGAATAACATCGTACTCAAAAACTTGGTTGTCAACAATTCTGTATTTAAAATTTTCAACAGCATTAATTGCTTTCATACAGTCATGAAGATAGATTGCAAAAAAACTTGAACCTGTATCCTTTGATTTTTTGTAAGCTAAGGTTACATCAAAGGGAATTGTCACTGCAAAATACGGGTCTGCTAGTGCATTAAAATGATTGAAATGATGTTTGCGATTCCATCTATCTATATCTAACTCCTTCTTCAATTTCTATTAAATAAATAATTATTTTTTCCAGAAATTCTTGGCACGCTCTAAATCCTCAGGCGTGTCAATTTCTATGCCTTGAATATCCGTTTCTACCATTTTTATTTTTTTTCCAAACTCTAAATAACGAATGCATTCAATTTTTTCTGAAGCTTCTAACATCTTAATAGGAAGTTTAGTAAAATCTAGTAGTGCCTTTTTTCTAAAAGCATAAACTCCCTTATGCTTAAAATACTTAGTATCTGCTGTTTTGTCTCTTTTAAAAGGAATTGGACTTCTTGAAAAATACAATGCAAAATTGCGTTGATCAACAATTACTTTGACGGAGTTAGGGTTTTGGATTTCATCCGCATCAGTAATCTGAACCATTAGAGAAGCCAAGTCAATATCTTCATTTGCATCATTTTCAAAAGCACTTAAAACTTTTTGTAAACTTAATCGCTCGGTAAACGGTTCATCTCCTTGAACATTAACCACTATATCACAATCTATATTTTGTACGGCTTCCGCAATTCGGTCACTTCCTGAATCATGCTCTTTTTGACTCATTATGACATTACCGCCATGATTTCTAATTTCATTTGAAATAATCTCACTATCTGTAACCACATAAACAGCACTAAACAAATTAGTTTCAATTGTAGCCTCATAGGTTCTGAGAATGACACTTTTACCTGCAAGGTCTTGCATCAATTTTCCAGGAAAACGAGACGCACTATAACGGGCAGGAATCATTGCTATTACTTTCATTTGATTTTAAAAAGATTTCAGGTTCAAAAGTACAATTTTTTTGATTCGTTATTAAAAGAAATATACTTTAACTTTCAAAAAAATCATCTTTAAAACCAATAAGATATAATTTTTCTTTGGCACGTGTAACGGCAGTATAAAGCCATCTCAAATAATCTTTATCGATTCCATTAGGCAAATAGGGCTGCTCAACAAATACAGTGTCCCACTGCCCACCTTGTGACTTATGACAGGTAATCGCATAAGAAAATTTCACTTGAAGTGAATTTAGATATTTACTTTTTTTAACTCCTAAAAAACGTTTATAGGAAGATGGTTCATCCTCAAAATCTTTTAAAATTTCTTGATATAATTTATTGGATTCTTCATACGGTAACGAAGGTGTTTCTAGAGTGATTGTGTCTAACATTAAAACGGTTTCGAACGGACGCATTTTAGGATAATCTACCATACGTATTTTAACTTCTGCAAAACGAAAACCATAGAGTTCTTTAACGCTAAACACTTCCAAAACTTCAATAATATCTCCATTAGCGATAAATCCAGCCTCACTGGTGGGTTTTAACCAGAAGTAATTGTTTTTAACAATCATCAAAAAATCTCCGGCAGTTAATTCATTTTCATTAAACAAAATACGCGAACGGATTTGCTCATTATACAGGTTTGCACGTTTATTAGATCGTACAATCAGAGCTGTTTCTTCATTTCCTAAACTACTGTAAGCATCATTAATGGCATCCATAATTTCATAACCATCATTTAATCGCACAATATCTTTAAACCCATTTAGATTGAATTCAAAAGAATCAAAATACGAATTTGAGATAGCTTCCCTCAAATTGGTTGCATTAAATAAAATTCCAGAGTCTTCCCCTTGTCTAACTACTTCGTCCAATTCTAAACGAATAACTTCTTTGTTATAATTGAGTTCTAAATTAGATTCATTTAAAGCGGGACTTAAATCTAATTGGACTGGAGGCAATTGTGCAGTATCTCCAATCAATAACAACTTACACTGAAAACCAGAATACACATATTGAATTAAATCGTCTAACAATGCCCCGGTTCCAAATAATTTTGCTTGATTAGAAACGTCAGAAATCATAGAGGCTTCATCAACAATGAAAAGAGTTTTTTTGTGCTTATTTGGAGCAAGTACAAAAGAAATTTTGCCATTTTTTTCGGAACGTGGCACATAAATTTTTTTGTGAATAGTAAAGGCTTCCTTCTTTGAATAGTTGCTAATGACTTTCGCAGCACGGCCTGTTGGGGCGAGTAAAACTGCATTTTTTTGAGCATTCCATAAATTTTTTACAATGCCCCCAATGATTGTTGTTTTTCCAGTACCTGCAAAACCCTTTAAAACGAAGATTTCATTGGCAACCTTACTGAAAATAAAATCTGAAAGTTGTTGTAAACCAATGTTTTGCTTAGCCGTTGGTGTAAAGGGAAAACTGGTTTTAAGTAGCTTATAAAATTCGTTTGAATTCATTGAAATGTGTCGCAGATATTAATTTATTCAAATATAGAAATGATTTTTAGTAACATTCACTTTATTGAATAAAAAAAAATTGTAGATTTGTGAAGTCTCATTACAACTTATAAAAAAATATGAAATCTTTTGTAATAATCATTGTTGCTATTATTTTTGCCATTGGAATTATTTATCTTATTGATAAATACAATCCAAAAAAATACAAACCCTTAATTCTTGCTGGTCTTTGGGGGCTTAGTATTTATTTAGGGTACATACTTATTTTTTCTATTTATGGAAAAATTAATTTTAATAAAATAAAAGAGCAGCGTTATAAAGTAGTCATCGAAAACCTTAAGGATATCAGAGATTCTGAATTAGCGCACAGAACTGTAACTGGTCAATTTCAAGCAAATTGGGATAGTTTAGTGAAATTTATTGAAACCGAAAAGTTTACGATTACACAACGAAGAGATTCTACAATAATTGATAAAAAACTAACACGTCTTTATGGTGTAGATACCACAAAAGAAATTGTAATCATTGACACCCTTGGATTTGTTCCTGTAAAAGACTCCTTGTTTGGGGACGATCCACGATATAAAACAATGATGAAGGTGCCTGGAATTCAATCAGACAAATATGATAATTGGGTAAGCTCTTTACCTTCATCTACAAAAAAACAGCAAGATTACAAATCTTTGATGGAAAATAGCAAAATATTTCAGCTAAAGGCAGGACTTTTAGAACAGAATGGTATTAACATCCCTGTATTTGAAGCCTTTGTTTCCAAAGAAGTCCTCTTGTTTGACCAAGACAAAAACTTTGTTGAACTTGAATCTGAAGTTAAATCTGTAGAAGGCGTTAATGGACCTACTCTTAAAGTAGGATCTATGGATGAAATAAATACTAATGGAAACTGGCCAAAAAATTATTCTAAGCAATAATAACATATCAGAATCTATATATGAATTGTCCATTCAAGTAAACTTGAATGGACTTTCTTTTTTTGTTTTAAACGTAATGGAATCAAAAATTGAATTTTTGGACTCCGTTAATTTTGATAAAAAACAAACCCCACAAGCTCTTTTAGACCAACTTACACATAGTTTTAATAGCACAGAAAGCCTTCAAAAACCATTTGGAAGCGTTACTGTCATTCACGACAATGAATTGGCAACCCTAGTTCCTAAACCTTTGTTTGACGAAACCAACCTAGTGGATTATATTAAATTTAATGCCAAAATATTAAAAACAGATTTTGTTACTTATGATCCTCTTACAATTGAAGATCTTATGGTTGTATATGTACCCCTTGTAAATATTAATAATTTTATATTTGAACGATTTGGAAGTTTTGTATACAAACACAGTGCCACCATTCTATTAAATCGTGTATTGACTCTTGAAAAAAACTCAAAATCATTGAAAATGTATCTCAATATTGAGAAATCACATTTTGAAATTATTGTAGTTGATAACAATAAACTAAAGTTTTATAACCGCTTCGAATATAAAACCAAAGAAGATTTTATCTATTACCTCCTATTCACTGCTGAACAATTACAACTTAACCCAGAAGAATTTTCAGTGATATTAATGGGATTACAGGATGAAAATAATCCCCTTTTCAAGATTGCATACAAATATGTCAGACACGTCAGTCTTTTATCAATAGACGCCATGCTATACAGCACCAATGCGAGTTCTAAACATTTCACACTTTTAAACAGCTTATAATGCGAATCATCTCTGGAACGTTTAAGGCCAGACGAATTATGGCACCAAAAAAACTACCGGTACGTCCAACAACCGATATGGCAAAAGAAGCACTGTTTAACATCCTCAACCACCGATATCATTTTCATGACATCTCTGTACTGGATTTATTTTCAGGCACCGGAAATATTAGCTATGAATTTGCTTCAAGAGGAACGGAATCTATTGTGGCAGTAGATCAAAATTTTCATTGCACAAAATTTATTTCTCAAACTTCTGAAGGATTCAACATGCCCATCCAAGTTGTAAAAGCAGATGTCTTTGTATTTTTAGAAAAAACAAAACAACCTCATACAATTATTTTTGCCGATCCACCTTATGAACTTGAACTTGAAAAGTTTTTAAAAATCGTTGAACTTGTATTTCAAAATGAACTCTTAGAAACAGAAGGTGTGCTAATCATAGAGCATTCAAAACATACCGATTTAGCATCTGCTCCTCAATTCACAGAAATAAAAGGATATGGAGGAAACCGATTTAGTTTTTTTGAAAAATAAAAAAAAAAGCAGATCTATAAGCCGGATTCTGTATCACATATGTGACCCTTATCATTTATCTACGTTTACTGTTACCAGTAAACTTTAGCTGCCTACCCTTCAGCATCGCACGTGTCGCGCTCAAGCACTGATATACATGACATTGCACCTTATAGAGTTTACCTGGTTTCACTACAGCTTAACCTGTACATTCTTTCTGTTGCACTTTTCCTAGCCTTACGACTGATGGCCGTTAGCCACTATAATACACTATGGTGTCCGGACTTTCCTCCCTTCGTTTTAAAACGAACAGCGATAAGGCGATCTGCTTTGGCGCAAAAATACATAAATTGTTAATAACTCCTTTTAATTTTACAGTGTTTAATTTACGCAGTCAGCTTTGAATTTTTAAATTTGTTTTAATAAGATTTTTATGGAACCATTTGTTGTATCGGCATTAAAATACAGACCTCAAACATTTGATGATGTTGTGGGACAATCCGCCATTATCAACACATTAAAAAATGCCATTAATCAAAACCATCTTGCGCAGGCCTTATTGTTTACGGGCCCTAGAGGGGTTGGTAAAACTACTTGTGCTCGAATTCTTGCCAAAATGATCAATGTTGACGGTGCTATCAATGAAAATGAAGATTTTGCCTTTAATATTTTTGAATTGGATGCTGCGTCCAATAATTCTGTAGATGACATTAGAAGCCTGACCGACCAAGTTCGGATTCCGCCACAAGTCGGAAACTATAAAGTCTATATCATTGATGAAGTACACATGTTAACCGCTTCGGCTTTTAATGCCTTCCTGAAGACCTTAGAAGAGCCTCCAAAGCACTGTATCTTTATTTTAGCAACCACCGAAAAACATAAAATCATTCCAACGATTCTTTCGCGCTGTCAGATTTTTGATTTCAAAAGAATCAATGTTACTGATGCTAAAAATTATTTAAAGGTAATTGCTGAAGAACAAGGGATAACGGCAGAAGATGATGCCTTGCATATCATCGCTCAAAAAGCAGATGGAGCCATGCGAGATGCACTCTCAATATTTGACAGAGTCGTTAGTTTTTCTGGGAAAGAATTAACACGTAAAGCGGTGACAGAAAATCTAAACGTTTTAGATTACGACACCTTTTTTGAAGCAACAAATTTGATTTTGTCAAATAAAATTCCTGAGTTACTTCTGCATTTTAACCAAATCCTTTCCAAAGGATTTGACGGACACCATTTTATTACAGGTTTAGCATCTCATTTTAGAGATTTATTGGTTTGTAAAACACCGCAAACAATTGAATTACTCGAAGTTGGAGACGCTACAAAAGCGACCTACAAAACACAGTCCGAATCCACATCACAAGCATTTTTGATTCAAGCTATTGAATTGGCGAATGATTGTGATCTCAAATATAAAACGAGTAAAAACCAACGACTGTTGGTCGAACTTTGTTTAATGCAGCTTGCCTCTATCACTTTTGATGGAGAAAAAAAAAAGCGTAGCGGATTCATAATTCCTGCATCTTATTTTAGATCAAAAAATATTTCAAAAGTAAAGGTCAAGACTCCCTTGACAACTCCAACTCAAAAATCCATCAAGGAAACTCCAAAAGTTGCTGAAAAAGTAGAAGAACCCAAAGCCACTTATTATAAAAAAGAGTTACCCACCCCCGTCATTAAAAGTACACAACGTCCCACTTCCGGCTTGTCACTCAGTAGTATTCGAAAGAAAAAGGAGCACCAAATTAAACTAATGGAAGTAACGGTTGAGGAAGAAGATTTGCCAAATGATCCATTTACCTTAGAAACACTTATCAAGTTTTGGAATATTTTTGTCACTAAATTAGAAGCAGACGGTAAATACAACCTTGCGGCAATTCTTCAAATTGACACTCCAAAACTTATAAATGAAAATACAATTCGATTGGAGTTTCCAAATACAACCAATAAAATTGAAGTAGAACGTCAGCAATTTGAATTATTACAATACCTACGAAAATCCGTCAATAATTATTCACTTACATTAGACATTAGTGTCAATGAAACACTCGAGAAACAATATGCTTACACCCCAGAAGATAAGTATCAGAAATTAGTAGAGAAAAACAAACATGTTGAACTGTTACGCAAAACGTTTGATTTAGATTTATAAGCTATGCTTGGATTAAAGTTACCTTCAGACCCGAGATGGGTAAACATTGCTGAAAAAAATATAGAAGAAATTTTATCAGATCATGCTTTTTGTGAACAAAAAGCGGCCAGTACTGCCATTTCATTGATTGTAAGTTTTCCTGAATACACAGAATTAGTCCAAGAAATGATTGCTTTGGTAGAAGAAGAGATGAGTCATTTTAAGATGGTTCACGATCTAATTTTAGAACGTGGATTCACTTTAGGACGCGATCGAAAAGACGACTATGTATCCCGTTTACTTCAATTTTTTCCAAAAGGAGGAAGTCGAACTACTCAATTGGTACATCGCTTGCTATATGCCGCATTGATTGAAGCAAGAAGTTGTGAACGCTTCAGATTATTATCTGAACATCTAAAAGACAAAAAACTTGCTACATTTTATAGAAAATTAATGATTAGCGAAGCAAATCATTACAGCTCATTATTAGGGTTTGCTAGACAATATGGCGAACGCAAAGAAGTAGACACAAAATGGGATGCACTGCTAGAGTTTGAAGCAGAAATCATGAAAACATTGAGTGCCAACGAAACGATTCACGGTTAGTATACCATCTAAGGAATTAGGTTTTTAGGGAATAACTTATATTCAATAACTCCATTAGAACAGTCGCTCCAATTGTTTGTTTTAAAATTTATTTTAACAACTCCACATGTAGGAATATTATCAATAAATTGATCGCCTTTGGCATTCACAACAGCCGTTAATGCATGGTTATGACCAAAAATAAATACGTTTGACAAATGAGAACCCATCGTGTGGATAAATGCTTCTAAACCTACCCCACTAAAATCATACAATTGATCGGAATAATGTACTTCGGTTTTTGGTAAAACGGCATTTTCCAAGAAAAAACGACAGGTTTCGCGAGTGCGTTTGGCAGTACTACAAAATACAGCTTCGGGCTGAAATGACTTTACAATATCAAGTGACGACATAAATTCGGCATCAAACAAACCTTGTTTATTGAGTGGTCGTTCTTCATCTGGAAGTTTGTACCTCCAAGACGATTTTGCATGACGTATAAAAACAATTGTCTTCATAATAATTTAAGGAGATAAACGCTCTATTTTCCAAGAAAAATCTGCTTGTAATTGATAACGAATTCGGTCATGAAGTCTATTTTCCCTACCCTGCCAAAATTCAATTTCGATGGGCTTAACTATAAATCCTCCCCAAAACTTAGGACGAGAAATTGCTTTGGTTTGATATTCCAACTCCAAGGAATTTAATTTTGCTTCTAGTACTTCTCTGTTTGCTATCACAGAACTTTGACGAGAGGCCATCGCTCCTAATTGACTTCCTTTTGGACGCGATTCAAAATAGCCATCACTAAGGTTATCTGCAATTTTTTCGGCCGTTCCTTTTATAATAACTTGACGTTCGGCAGCTGCCCAATGAAATGAAAGACATACATTGGGATTAGCATCCATCGCTTTTCCTTTTTCGCTTTCATAGTTTGTATAAAAAATAAAGCCTTCAAATGTATATTTTTTTAAAAGGACCACTCTATTTTTGGGGAAACCATCTAACCCGAGGGTTGAAATAGTCATAGCATTTGTTTCATCTTGACTAAAATGTGTATCTACTTCATGAAACCACTTCTGAAACAACTCCATTGGATTGTCAGAAATAGCCGTTTCTAAAAGTGCTCCTTTTTTATAGGTTTTTCGGTAGTCCCCTAAGTCTTTTTCCATGATCTAATATTTATCAAATTTACAAAAATATAAACAGTTTTTATGGCGATAAATTATTAAATTTGAGTGTTTGCAATTTTTTATTTTATGATTTATGGAAGTATAATAACGGCTGTGATTTTAATTTTGTCAGGGATAGCTGTTAAAAATAACCCCGATTTGATCGCAGGATATAACACCCTGACTAACGAAGAAAAAGAGAAGATTGATACAGACAAACTTACGCATATGACACGAAATTATTTTGTATTCATCGGGATTAGTGTTCTGATCATTGGAATGGTTCTGTCATTTTTAAACGTTGCTGAAAAAAAACAATTATATTTAATATGTGGTATCGTTATATTTGGTATTGCGCTTCTTATTATTCAATCCAATCGTCTAACTACAAAAAACCAATTTCATAAATAAATTAAGCATAAAATATTGTTTCAAACAAAACAGCGTCCATTGATAGGATAAACGCAAGTAATTTGTATTTTTGTTAAAACCTCCGAAAGAGCAATGGCTAGAAAATCAACATCAAAAACTACCCAAAAACAGTTCTCAAAACTTAACTTTACCCTCACAAATTCTCAAAAATTGGTGGTGGGAAGTTTTTTAGTGATCCTTGGAATCTTACTATTTATAGCACTTCTCTCCTATTTATTCACAGGAGAAAGTGATCAAAGTGTTTTTGGTGACTTTACAAACAGAGCTGTAGAAACTAATAACTGGCTTAGTAAAGTTGGGGCTTGGGTCAGTCAATTACTCATCTACAAAGGATTTGGTATTTCGTCATTTATATTTTCTGGTTTATTATTTTTATCGGGAATTTCGGTTTTGGCAAATTCTTCAAAAAAACGCTTGTGGCGAAATTGGTTTTGGGGAACTATTTTGATTATTTGGGGGTCCATGTTATTTGGATTTGCATTTGATATGGCTCCAAAATTAGGAGGTGTTATTGGATACGAATTAAATCTACTTTTACAAGACTACATTGGAAAAATTGGGACTGCATTATTATTAATATTTTACTTTATCGTTTATATCGCTCTGCGTTTTAAAGTAGGTACACAACAAATTGCACACCTATTTGTGCGTACCAAAAAAGAACTCCAATCTGAATTATCAAACGAAAATGATTCATCCACTTCGCTTAATGAGAATTTTTCTGAAGAAAGTGACTCTGTAAAATCCCCATTTGAAGTTTCTTTAGAAAACCTAGAACCTACAATATCTAACCACTCGACTATTGGTTCTCCTAGCGATTTGGAAGTAAATACTCCTAATGAAGAACCTAATGTAGCCGATAAAAAAGAAGAAGCTCTTGTAGAAATGGAAATTGAAGCCAGTGTTGAAGAATTATCTGAAACGGATAACCTTGCTTCAAAATTAGTAGATGACTTTGGTGAAGTTGACCCTACTTTAGAATTGTCAAAGTTTAAATTCCCATCTTTAGACTTGCTTAAAAAGTACGATTCAGAAGGAATTACCATCAACCAAGAGGAGTTAGAAGATAATAAAAATAAAATTGTAGAAACTCTCAATAATTATAAGATTGGGATTGCAAGTATCAAAGCAACGATTGGACCGACAGTCACTCTTTACGAAATCATTCCAGATGCCGGGGTTAGAATCTCAAAAATTAAAAATTTAGAAGATGATATAGCGCTTTCACTCTCTGCATTGGGCATCCGAATCATTGCGCCAATTCCTGGTCGTGGAACTATTGGTATTGAAGTTCCTAACAAAAATGCTACGATTGTTTCTATGCATTCTGTAATCGCCTCTCAGAAATTTCAAAAATCAGAAATGGAACTCCCGATTGCTTTAGGAAAAACAATTAGTAATGAAACCTTTGTAGTAGATTTAGCTAAGATGCCTCACCTTCTTATGGCAGGTGCAACAGGACAAGGAAAGTCTGTTGGATTAAATGCGGTTCTCACCTCTCTACTTTATAAAAAACACCCTGCAGAAGTAAAGTTTGTTTTGGTGGATCCAAAGAAAGTTGAACTAACACTTTTTAATAAAATTGAGCGGCATTATTTAGCAAAACTTCCAGATATTGAGGATGCTATTATTACCGACAACACAAAGGTTATTAACACCTTAAATTCGTTATGTATTGAGATGGACAACCGATATGAGATGCTAAAAAATGCATTTTGTAGAAATATTAAAGAATATAATGAGAAGTTCAAATCGCGAAAACTCAACCCAAATGATGGACATAAATTTTTGCCCTACATCATATTAGTTGTTGATGAATTTGCCGATTTAATTATGACCGCAGGTAAAGAAGTAGAAACTCCTATTGCTCGATTAGCACAGTTGGCAAGGGCTATAGGAATCCACTTGATTGTAGCTACCCAACGCCCATCGGTAAATGTGATTACAGGAATTATAAAAGCCAACTTCCCTGCGCGTATCGCATTTAGAGTGACTTCTAAAATTGATTCTAGAACGATCCTTGACAGTTCTGGTGCAGATCAGTTGATTGGGCGAGGAGATTTATTATACACCCAAGGAAACGATATGATTCGTATTCAATGTGCCTTTGTAGATACGCCGGAGGTTGAAAAACTAACAGATTATATTGGATCTCAAAAAGCCTATCCAAGTGCTTATTTGTTGCCAGAATATATCAGTGAAGAATCTGGCACAAGTCTTGATAATAACATCGACGAAAGGGATCAGCTCTTTAGAGAAGCTGCAGAAGTTATTGTAACCGCTCAACAAGGGTCTGCGTCCTTGTTACAACGGAAATTAAAACTTGGTTATAACAGAGCGGGACGTTTAATTGATCAATTAGAAGCTGCTGGAATTGTTGGCCCATTTGAAGGCAGTAAAGCACGACAAGTACTCATCCCCGATTTTGTGGCGCTTAATCAATTATTGGATCAAGAAATTGAATAAAAATGAAGAAATTTACAACTTTTATATTGACTTTAATTATCGGGGTTTCTCAAGCTCAAAACCGAGATCCAGAAGCACAAACACTCTTAAATGAAATGAGTGCTAAGGTAAATGAGTACAAAAACATGGTATTGGAGTTTAAGTATACCTTGGATAATAGCGAAGAAAATATTCATCAAGAAACACGTGGAAATATTACCTTAGTTGGCGATAACTATGTGTTAAATATTCTAGGAATTACAAGAATATTTGACGGTAAAAAACTGATTACAATCAGCCCTGAAGATGAGGAAGTGACTATTTCCAAGCAAAATACTACTGAAGAAAACACCATCACTCCGAGTCAATTACTCACATTTTACGAAGAGGGCTATAATTATAAAATGGATATCATTCAAAATGTTAGAGGTCGAAAAATTCAATATATCAAATTAAATCCTATTGATTCAAATAGTGAAATTAGCTATGTATTATTGGGAATAGACACAAATACCAAACATGTATATAATTTAATCGAGATTGGAAGTAATGGTACCAAAACAACATTGACCATCAACGCTTTTAAAATCAATCAACCTTTGTCTGAAACCTTATTTACGTTTGATGCTGCAAAATATAGTGACTATTATATCAATAATTTAGATTAAGCTTAAGTTTGAAAATTTTAGACCGCTATATCCTAAGTACATATCTAAAGACATTTTTCAGTGTATTCACAATACTGATGTTGATTTTTATACTTCAATCCGTATGGGTGTATATTTCTGAACTTGCAGGAAAAGATTTAGAAATTGAAATTATCCTAAAGTTCCTAATCTATGTTTCGCCTCGAATTGTGGTCTTAGTTTTGCCACTTACTATTCTTTTAGCATCTATTATGGTTTTTGGAGGATTCTCAGAAAATTATGAATTTGCAGCCATGAAATCTACGGGGATTTCTTTGCAGCGCGCCATGAAAAGTTTAAGTGTGTTTATTGTATTATTAGCAGTGATTAGTTTTTTCTTTGCCAACAGTGTCATTCCTTTTGCTGAATTTAATTTTTACAGTCTTCGAAGAAATATCGCTAAAGTCAAACCTGCAATGGCCATAGCAGAAGGTCAGTTCAATCAATTAAACGATATAAATATAAAAGTTGCTGAGAAAAGTGGTGAAAATGGGGGATTTTTAAAAGATGTCATTATTCATCAAAAAAAAGGAAATGTAAGAGGAAATTTTACAGTCATTAAAGCGAATACTGGAGAATTTATCAGTGACGACACCTCAGACATATTACAGCTTGTATTATTTGATGGAAATTATTATGATGAAATTCAAGATAAAGATTACACAAAGCGTACCAAAAATAGACCACAAGTAAAAAGTACTTTTGATAAATACATCATCAATATTGATGTGTCTCAATTCAACAACGTTGATTTTGAAAATAAGGAAAATATTACAAAACATACGATGTTAAATGTAAAGGATTTGAAAACCGCTATAGACTCTCTAAACACTAATAGAAATAATATTTTAGAAACGTTTTCTGAAACAATGCTAAAGCGAACCACTTACCATAATTTAAAACTTAACTTCAAACAAAACGAACTGGATTCGATAACTACTACTGAAGCTGTTGATATTCTGAAGTTATACGAAGAACGCAATAGTATTCAAATAATTGATCTAGCATTAAATATAATTAAAAAAGCTAAAAACGATTTGACATCCAAGTCAAAAGCAATGTTAAATTCTCTAGTAAATGTTAATAAACATGTTGTAGCGCTTCACGATAAATTTGCCTTGGGACTCTCTTGCATTATTCTATTTTTTGTAGGAGCCCCATTGGGAGCCTTGATTCGGAAAGGGGGAATTGGACTCCCGTTGATTATTGCGATATTAATATTTTTAACCTATCACTTTATTGGGCTATTTGCTAAAAACAGTTCAGAAGATAGCAGTGTAGATCCGGTTTTAGCAGCATGGCTTTCCTCATTAATTCTACTCCCTTTTAGCATTTATCTGACAAATCGAGCCACAAAAGATCGTCCTTTGATCGATTTTGATAGTGTTTTAATTCCTTTAAAACAATTAGTTGCCTCTAAATCAGATAGTGAAATTTTTGATTCACAACAACTTACTTCAGAAGACACCTCTGAATTGGAGAGCTTCGAAAATGAGAAATTGATTGATATTGTAAAAAATTTCAGACAATTCGGGCTCTCTTTGAATTACAAACAAAGAGCCTTAAAAATCTTAAACTCAAGAGGTATAAGCGAATTGCAACTTAAAATGGCGGGTAATTTGTCCAACCAAAAATATGAAAATGCATTGCGTCTCTATATTGATTTTAAAGAACATTCTAAACTGGCATTGGTTTTAAATATACTCACAATCCTACTTGGACTTGGGGGCTTTGTTTTAAGTAACAATGGTATTCCTGTAATTGGAAAAATTTTGAGTATTATTGCTGTTTTAAGTCTATTGTTCTTTGTGGTCTTATTCCTAAAATCAACTTCAAATCAATCTGATTTTTACAAATTATTATCCATCAAATTTTTGACAAACTCATTCGTTTTTATAATTTTAGGAATTCCACTATTTGTTCTTTACAGACCCTTTTTTATAAAAAAAATGAAAGAAGATTTATTGAAAATATCATAAGGAATGAATTACTTATAATATCTTTACCAAAAAATTAAACAATGTCCATTACAAAGCAAAAACCAAAAACTAAATTAAATAGTATAGAAGACGCTATTAATGACATTCGATTAGGCAAAGTGGTAATCGTGGTTGATGATGAAAATAGAGAAAATGAAGGTGATTTTATAGCCGCTGCTGAAAAGGTAACTCCAGAGATGATTAATTTTATGGCCCTACACGGTCGCGGTTTAATTTGTGCACCCCTTACTGAAAACCGATGTGATGAATTAGGTCTTAATATGATGGTTCAGAATAACACGGTTTTACACAACACTCAGTTCACAGTCTCTATCGATCTAATTGGAAATGGCTGTACTACTGGAATTTCTACTTCAGACCGTTCTAAAACAATTAAATCGTTAGTCGATCCAAATACCAAACCCCATGATTTAGGACGTCCAGGTCATATTTTCCCTTTAAAAGCAAAAAACGGAGGCGTTCTACGTCGTACAGGACATACAGAAGCTGCGGTAGATTTAGCACGTTTGGCGGGATTAGATCCTGCAGGAATTTTAGTTGAAATTTTAAATGATGATGGCTCAATGGCACGTTTACCTGAATTAAGGCTCGTGGCGGATAAATTTGACTTAAAAATAATTTCTATTGAAGATTTAGTCGCCTATCGAATGGAGCACGACTCACTTATCAAGAAAAAACAAGACTTTCAAATTGAAACACGATTTGGGGATTTTAGATTGAGAGCATACCAACAAACCACCAACAATTCGGTTCATATTGCCTTAACAAAGGGAACTTGGAGTACAAACGAAACCGTTCCAACACGCATCAATTCTTCTCTGGTAAATAACGATGTTTTAGGCACACTTACCAATGATGTCGATCAACAACTTGACGGAATGTTTAAGGTAATTAATAACCATGGAAAAGGGGCTATTATATTCATTAATCAGGTGAGTGAACCCAATAATATTTTGAAGCGCTTAGAAATTGTAAAAAACACCCAACAAAAAGGAATCGTCACCAAAGCTCCCAGCATTAACATGGATACAAAAGATTTTGGAATTGGAGCTCAAATCCTTCACGATCTAAATATTCACAAGTTAGGACTTATTTCTAATAGTGAAAAAACAAAACGGGTTGGGATTATTGGTTACGGATTAGAAATCGTTGAGTATATCAATTATTAAGCAATAACTTCACGAATTAATTTTGCCATAGTTTGAGCTCTTTGCGTTACCTCTTCTTCAGTCCAAGATAATTTTATCAAACATGATAAATTTCGACCTATAAAATGATCCGACTTTTCAAAAGTTTTATCTGTTAGATAAGACAACCCTTCTTTCACTTCCTGACTTAGTGGAAACAACGATTTTTGAGTTGTAAGATGTTCCCATTTACGGAAGTAATGCCAGTTGTTATCATAATAATGGAAACACACATCAATCCCATTGGATTTAAACGCTTGGTCTACCATTCGGGCAGTTTCTAAATCGTCGAGAAAAAAGTTTAAAAACGCATAACTTTCTACACCGCCTTCTGGAACTGTTCTAAAAGTGACGCCATTTATATTTGATAACTCATTTCTGATAATTGTATAATGCTTTTTTTGAATCGCTAGAAATTCATCCAAACGACTGAATTGTGCAACACCAACAGCAGCATTCAATTCCGAAATACGGAAATTATATCCTAAAATTGGATGGTTTTCTGCCCCTCTATCGTTTCCTATATGATCGTGCCCATGATCACTAAATTGATCTGTATGGGTGTAAAATTCTTTATTATTCGTAATAACTACACCCCCTTCGCCACAAGTGACTGTTTTTACATAATCAAACGAAAAACAACCAAGGTCACCTATGGTTCCAAGTGGTTTTCCTTTGTAGATCCCTCCTATGGCTTGACAGGCATCTTCGATGAGAAATAAATTATGCAAATCACATATTTGCTTTAAAGCATCTAAATTAGCCATACTCCCACACATATGAACCGGCATAATCGCTTTGGTTTTTGGTGTAATTGCCGCTTGAACAGATTCGATGTCTAAAGTCAATGTATCGTCAATATCCACAAGTATCGGAACAGCTCCCAACATAAGAATGGCTTCAAAACTTGCCACAAAAGTAAAACATGGCATGATAACTTCATCACCAGAACCAATTCCTGCAGATGCGAGAGCTAAACTCACCGCAGCGGTTCCACTTGAAATAAGTTGAGCGTGTTTTACATCAAAACGAGATTGGATGGCGTGTTCTAATTCCTTTGCTTTCCAATGTCCTTGACGCACACCGTCAAATCCATAGCGCATCAAAACCCCACTATCTAAAACATCGTTAACTTCGTTTCGTTCGGCATCGCCAAAAAGCTCAAATCCTGGCATAGAAAGATTTATTAAAATTCTATAATTGATTCATCTAGAGGTTTGCGTACTTTATTCAATGTACCATGTAGATCATCAGACGCACGATAACCTATCGGCATCACCAATACAGAACGTAAGCCTTGTTCTTTAAGCTTAAAAAAACGATCGTATTCTACGGGATAAAATCCTTCCATTGGACAGGCATCAACCCCCAGAGTAGCACAAACCGTGAGCATATTTCCCATAGCTAAATAGGCTTGTCTTGCTCCCCAATTAAAAACAGCATCGTCGGATTTCTGTTTGAAACTATTGATAACACTCGTTCGAAACGGATTCAAAACCTCGTCTGGTGTATTATTTATAGAAATAATTCGATCAAAAAATGCTCTGATATAGGCTTCATCAATAGTTGTTTCTACACAAAAGACACACAAATGAGACGCCTGCCCTACTTGTTTTTGATTCATAGACAGTGGAACCAAATCGTTAAGAGTTGATTTATTGCTTATAATGAGTAATTTTACGGGTTGAAGTCCATAAGAACTAGCCGTTAAATTAAACGCATGTTTAAGTAATTCAATCGTTTCTTCGGGGATAATGGCTTCAGAATCAAATTTTTTAGTTGCATAACGCCATTCGAGAGCTTTTATAATATTCATATGTGAAATTTTTTTCAAAAGTATATAATTTTGAGGCGGTTTGACAAAAATTAGTCTTAATAATTGCTTAAAAATAAACCAACTCTTTTTTAAAAATAAACACTAAAAGTATTTGATAGAACTAAAAACCCTTTTATATTTGCAACCGCTAAGGAGAATTGGCAGAGTGGTCGAATGCGGCAGTCTTGAAAACTGTTGAGGGTCACACCTCCGGGGGTTCGAATCCCTCATTCTCCGCAAAAGAAATCCGAAACGAAAGTTTCGGTTTTTTTGTTTGTTTAGGATTCTTTTAAAAGGGGCCTCTTTTTTTTTTAAAGTATGAAGTGTGCATTAAAAATTTCAGATTGTTATATTTGCTAGAGCTCTTGTAATTTACAAACCAATAATCCGTATTCAAAAAACAGTCAAATGAAGTGGAATGATGCTTTAAAAGATTTTGCTTTATATCTTAAAATTGAGCGTGGTATGTCCAAACATACCGTCAACAACTATACCTTTGACGTTCAAAAATTGATGCATTATCTAGTGACCCACCAAATGGAATTGTCCCCACTTCAAATTACAACTGAACACATTCAAGCGTTTATCTATCAAATGGCCAAAGAATTAAACCCACGAACCCAATCGAGACTCATTTCTGGCCTACGAAGTTTTTATGATTATTTGATCTTTGAAAATTATTGTGAGTCCAACCCTTTAGAACGCATTGAAGCTCCAAAAATAGGACGAAAATTACCCGATACCCTTTCGATTAAAGAAATTGATCGTATTGTAACTGCAGTTGATTTAAGCAAACCACAAGGAGAACGCAACCGCGCCATTATAGAAACTTTGTACAGCTGTGGACTTCGGGTGAGTGAACTTACGGAATTAAAAATATCCGATTTATTCTTTGAAGAGGGATTTATAAAAGTCACTGGAAAAGGCAACAAGCAGCGCTTTGTTCCTATTGGTCCGCTGACTCAAAAGTACATAAATCTATACAAAGACCACGTTCGCGTACAAATGAAGATTGAAACGCCTTTTAATGATACCTTATTTTTGAATCGTCGCGGAAAGCAACTCAGCAGAGCAATGGTCTGTACTATTGTAAAAACCTTGGGTGCAAAAGCAGGAATTGAGAAAACTATTTCTCCACATACCTTTAGGCATTCTTTTGCGACCCATCTTCTTGAGAATGGAGCCGATTTAAGAGCCATTCAGATGATGTTAGGCCACGAAAGCATCACAACTACAGAAATTTATATGCACGTTGATAAAAGTCACCTAAAAGACGCTATGATGAAATTTCATCCTAGAGCCTAAAAAGCAGCTCGAAAGCTGCTTTTTTTAATCACTATAAGTTTAATATTTATTTGGCAATATTCACTGCACGTGTTTCGCGAATCACCGTCACTTTGACCTGTCCTGGGTAGGTCATGTCGGTTTGGATTTTTTGTGAAATCTCAAACGATAAATTTCCCGCTTTTTCGTCAGATACTTTTTCACTTTCGACAATCACACGAAGTTCACGACCCGCTTGAATCGCATAAGCTTTTTGAACTCCATTAAAACCAAAAGCAACTTCCTCTAAATCTTTTAGACGTTGAATGTATGAATCTAAAACTTGACGTCGCGCACCTGGACGTGCTCCTGAAATTGCATCACATACTTGTACAATTGGAGAGAGTAACGATTTCATTTCGATTTCGTCGTGGTGTGCCCCAATCGCATTACATACTTCGGAATTTTCACCATATTTTTCGGCCCACTGCATTCCTAAAATAGCGTGAGGAGTTTCCATATCGGCTTCGGCATCCGGTACTTTTCCAATATCATGAAGGAGTCCTGCACGTTTTGCCAACTTCGAATTAATACCTAATTCAGCTGCCATTACCCCACAAAGTTTTGCAACTTCTCTGGAGTGTTGCAATAAGTTCTGACCATAGGATGAACGGTATTTCATTCGTCCTACGGTTTTAATGAGTTCTGGATGTAATCCGTGGATCCCCAAATCAATCACTGTGCGTTTTCCAACTTCAATAATTTCTTGTTCTATTTGTTTTTTTGTTTTCTTGACAATTTCTTCAACTCGTGCTGGGTGGATACGACCATCAGTTACTAATTTATGTAACGATAAACGTGCAACTTCTCTTCGCACCGAATCAAAACAGGATAATATAATCGCTTCAGGAGTGTCATCAACAATAATTTCAACCCCAGTAGCAGCTTCAAGGGCTCTAATATTTCGTCCTTCTCGACCAATGATTCGTCCTTTGACGTCGTCTGATTCAATATTAAATACAGATACACAATTGTCTACTGCCTCTTCAGTTCCAATGCGTTGAATGGTGTTAATAATAATTTTCTTAGCATCTTGCTCTGCTGTAAGCTTCGCTTCTTCCATGGTATCTTGAATAAAGACCATGGCATCATTTTTGGCTTCAGATTTCAAAGATTCTACTAGTTGGTGTTTTGCATCTTCAGCAGATAAACCAGAGATTACTTCTAATTGAAGAATTTGACTCTTATGTGCTTTATCGAGTTCTTCTTTACGTTTGTTTAGAATTGCGAGACGATGATCGTAATCCTTGATTTTGGACTCGAGATCTGTGGAGAGTTTTTTGTTTTTAGAAAGTTCAGAAGATATTTGTGATTCTTTGTCACGTGTACGTTTTTCTGCTTCACTCATTTTCTTTTCTCTAGATAGAATAACTTGTTCATGCTCCGATTTTAATTCTAAAAATCGTTCTTTGGCTTGAAACATCTTATCTTTTTTTATAGAGTCACCTTCTAGTTTTGCTTTTGAAATTATAGAGTTTGCTTCTCTTTTAGCGTTTTTGATGATTTGAGAGGCATTGCTTTTTTCACGAGCTTTAAAGATTACCAATCCTAGGATAAGTCCTATGATAGTAGCACCTAGAGCAATGAGTATTATGTTGGATTCCATAGTTTATGATTTAATTTAAAAAAAAAGCCTACATCAATCTTGTTTTTGTATAAACTCCATAAATACAAGATTTAGAGTTGGAAAGCTGATCAAGGATCTGTGACTAGACAGCTTGCTTTTACAACTTAAACGCACTCCTTTTTAAAGAATTTCCGTTGAGTTTATCAAAAAAATGATCAATATAGGCAGTAACCTAATGTTATTTAAAGAACGTTATTGTTCAAATGGGAATCTAATAATTCGTCTACAGCAATCAGACGAGATTCTAAATCTTCACTTAAACTTATTTTATCTATAGTTTTTTGTTCGTTTTGAGTTGCAAATTGAAGAGCACACATAGCCAATACATCTTGCTTATCTTGAACAGAGTAACTTTTTTCAAATTGTTTGATTGTTGCATCAATTTTTTGAGCGGCTAATCGAAGTCCTTCTTCCTGATCGGGTGTGATAGTCAATGGATATACTCTATTGGCTATGGATAATTTTATTTTCAACCGATCGCTCATGGACTGTAAACTTTAATCTGATAGCTTAGAAATACAATCATCAATTTCTTTGATTAGAGTATTAATTTTAAGCTTTGTTTCTCTTTTACTTTCGTCACTGCCAAGGATTGAATTTGCAAATTTGAGCGTCTTAAAATCGTCTTCTTGTTGTTGAAGCGATATCAAATGTTTAGAATTTAAAGCATTTGCTTTGAGCAGTTCTTCTTTTAAAAACGCATTGTCTTTTTTTAATTCAGTCAGTTTATGCAAAACACGCTGCACTTTTTGCTCCAAAGAATTGACAATTAGTTCGATTTTACTCATTTACAGTTTCAATACCTATTTTACAAATTTAACATTCCATATTTAATAACACAATTGTTTTCAATTAATTTTTTATTTTTCTATTTACAATCAATTGTATAAATTAGCATTCTATCCTATTTTATGAAGGCGTTTATATTTTTATTTTTTTCGGTAGTTACAATTTGTAATGCTCAATCGTCTTATCCACAAAATTATTTTACAAGCCCACTTGATATTACGTTGGTTTTATCAGGAACTTTTGCTGAGCTACGCTCCAATCATTTTCATTCTGGATTGGATATTAAAACACAAGGAAAAGAAGGATTTAAAACCTATGCCTCTGCCGAAGGCTATGTAAGTCGGATTAAAATTTCACGTTATGGCTATGGAAAAGCCTTGTATATCACACACCCCAATGGCTATACAACAGTTTATGCTCACCTTCAAAAATTTGCTCCAAAGATTGAAGCCTACGTCAAAAAACAACAATACAAAAAAGAAACTTTTGAATTGGAACTTTTTCCAAAAGCTGAAGACCTTAAAATTACATCTAAAGAAGTTATTGCCTACACAGGAAATACTGGAGGCTCTGGTGGGCCACATCTTCATTTTGAAATTAGAGATAAGCAAGAACGTCCGATGAATCCAATGCTTTTTGGTTTTGATATTAAAGACACCACAAAACCTGTAATTCATGAATTATATGGATATCCCTTATCTGAAGGAAGTCATATAAATGGCGAGACATCAAGAGTAAAAATTAGGTTTATAAAATTGCCAAACGGTCAATATAAATCCGAGCAAATTTCAGCTTTTGGTACTATTGGGTTTGGAATTATCAGTACAGACAGACAAGATTTTGCATCAAATAAAAATGGTGTTAGTTTTATAACAACTTTCTTTAATGGCAGTAAAAGTTTAGATGTTGATTTCAAACGATTTTCATTTGATGAAACTAAACATCTAAACCGTTATATCGATTACGCCTACTTATTTGAAACCAAAAAACGTATCCAAAAATTATTTATTGAACGCAACAACCCACTAAAACTTCTTAAAAATCATGCCAATCAAGGAATGGTATCCATTGAAGACGGTACGAATTCTGTATACAAGATCTCCATTAATGATTTTAAAGGCAACAAATCCGATTTGAGCATCCCTATCAAAGGTTTAAAAAAAGAACTTCCTGAAGTAAAGCCAGCAGCTTTAAACCTTCGGCAAATAATTGCTAATCAAGAAACAATTTTAGAAAAAGACCATGTCAGTGTTCAAATTTTTAAAGATTCTTTTTACGAAGATGTTGCCATTCAATTTGAGGTCACTAATGACACTTTAAAACTACACAAACCAATTTTTCCTTTACAGAAATCAATAAATATAAACTTTGATATTAGTCAATATAAAAGTAGTGATAAAGATCAATTATTTATTGGCAGTGTGTCGCGTTACGGTAATAAACTCTACTACACTCCTACTGAAAAACGAGGAAATACATTAACCGCTCGCACCAAATACTTAGGAAATTATACCCTAGGAATTGATGATGAAAATCCAGAAATTAAAACAATAAATTTTAAAAATGGTAGTTGGATAAGTAACTACCGCTTTCTAAAAGTTAAGATTTCAGATCAAATTTCTGGAATCAAAAATTACAGAGCCACTATTAATGGTCAATGGATATTAATGGAGTACGATACCAAAACACAAACACTTACTTATGATTTTAATGACGAGATTATAACAGATACTAAAAACAATTTAAAAATCATTGTAACTGATAATGTTGGAAATAGTACTACATTTGAAACAACATTTTATAGAAAATAACACCTATTAATTTGAAATCAATCACCTACCAAACATTATTCTTTATTTTAGTTTTGCCAGCGATGGCTATTGGTCAATCTGCTACTCTACGCGGAATTGTTCTCAACGAACTCAATGAGCCTTTAATTGGCGTGAATGTGGTTTCAGATAATAATGGCACAACTACAAATGTAAATGGATTTTATATTTTAAAAATACCTGCCAATTCAGATGTTAAAATTCGATTTTCACATATAAATTATAAATATTTAGAAGCTCCTTTTAATTTAAAAAATGGAGAGGAACTCGAATTTAATCCTGTTCTAAAAAGTAATTACGAACAGATTGAAACCGTTGTCATCACAGGCTCTAAACGAAAAGAATTAGAAGGGGTTACAACCATTTCACCTCAAATTATTCGCACTATAAAAGGAGCACAACCCGGCGTAGAAAACTTATTAAAAACACTTCCTGGCGTCAATATTTCAAATGAATTGAGTACCCAATATTCTGTAAGAGGTGGTAATTTTGATGAAAACCTCGTTTATGTAAACGAAATAGAAGTATACCGTCCGTTTTTAGTGCGTTCGGGTCAGCAAGAAGGACTCAGTTTTGTAAACTCCGACATGGTTCAAAATTTAGATTTTTCAGCGGGTGGTTTTCAAGCAAAGTACGGAGATAAACTGTCATCCGTATTAGACATCACCTATAAAACTCCAATTAAGTTTGGAGTTCAGACAGATTTAAGTTTCTTGGGCGGCAGTATAACCGCCGAAAGTATAAGCAAAGACTCTAAGTTTTCAGCCTTATTAGGACTTCGTTACAGAGATAATAGTTTATTGGTTGAATCTAAGGAAACGGAAACGAATTTCACACCAAAATTTGCGGATATTCAAACCTACCTAACCTATAAGTTTTCAGACAAGTTTCATTTAAGTTTTTTAGGAAATTTAGCCCTCAACGATTATGACTATAAACCTAAAACTCGTCAAACAAACTTTGGAACTTTACAAGATCCAATAGCTTTATTGGTTTTTTATCAAGGACAAGAAAATGACAACTATAATACTTATTTTGGTGCATTTAAAGGGAGTTATTTTGCGAATGAAAACTTAACCCTCAAATTAATTGCTTCCACTTTTCATACAACCGAACAAGAATATTTTGACATTCTAGCGCAATACCGACTTGGAGAAGTGAATAGCAATATCGGAGATGAAAGTTTAGGAGAAGTTGAGTTTTCTGAAGGCATTGGATCGCAAATCAACCATGCTCGAAACGATTTAGATGCCTTAATCACAAACATTGAGCACAAAGGATATTTAAAGTCAGAAAAAACTAATTTTGAATGGTCTGTGAAATATACTCATGAAGATATTCGCGATCGTATTGTGGAATGGGAAGTGATTGATTCGGCTGGGTTTTCTATCAATCCCCCAAAAATAGATAGTTTTAACGACCAACCTTACACGGCATACGAAGGTCCTTTAGCTCCTTATAAAAATATTAGAGCAACCAACAGTACACAAATAAACCGTGTCCAAGCCTATGGGCAATGGAACCGACGGAGTATGCTCGGAGATCATGAGGTTTTTACCAATGTTGGAATTCGCTACCACTCATGGACAGTACAAGGCGATGGCATTAAAAAATCAACACAATCAGTGTTCAGTCCACGTCTTCAATTGGCCATTAAACCCGATTGGAATAAAGACATGTTGTTTCGTTTAAGTGGTGGATTGTATTACCAACCTCCTTTTTATAGAGAACTCAGAAATAGTGATGGCATTGTAAATAGCGATGTCAAAGCACAACAATCATTTCATTTGGTGCTCGCCAACGATTATAGTTTTGAAATGTGGAACCGTCCATTTAAACTCATTTCAGAAGCTTACTATAAAAACTTATCATATGTAAACCCTTACACCGTCGAAAATGTTCGCATACGTTACGATGCTTTAAACATTGCAAAAGCCTATGCATACGGGTTGGATTTACGCTTAAATGGAGAGTTTGTTCCAGGAACAGAATCGTGGTTTTCATTTGGATATTTAAAAACAGAAGAAAACATCAATAATCAAGGATATATTGCACGCCCTACAGATCAACGTTTGAAATTTGGTATTCTTTTTCAGGATTATGTACCAAAACTTCCAAAGATGAAAATGTATCTAAATCTGGTCTATAACACAGGAGTTCCTGGCGGCTCCCCTAGCTATGCCAGTCCTTACAATTACCAAAGCCGTTTGCCTGATTACAAACGTGCCGATGTGGGAATGTCTTATGTGATTGTAGATGCTAAGGATTCTAACAAAAATGGATGGCGAAAACCCTTTGAAGAGTTATCAATTGGACTAGAAATTTTTAATATGTTTGACGTTCAAAATTCCATTACCAATACTTGGGTTCGTGATGTTTATTCAAAACGTCAATACTCCATCCCAAACTATTTAACGCCACGTGTGTTTAATGTCAGATTAGGTATGCGTTTTTAAGCTCCTGATGTACTGACCAATGTTTGAAGTGTTTCAACCACGGTATCAATTTCTTCTTTGGTATTATAAATACTAAAAGAAAACCGTATTGATGGTTTTTTTAGGTCTTCTTCAGAAAGAATTTGCCTCAATACATGAGAACCTTTATCGCTTCCACTCTGACAGGCACTCCCTTTAGAGCAAGCTATGCCTTTTAAATCCAATTGAAATAGAAACATAGGCGCATTGGCTTCAGAAACTGGTAAACATACATTTATAAGTGTGTAAGTACTTTTATCAAAATCACTACAAGATCCATTAAATTTAACCCCTTTGACAGTAGATTTCAATCGCTCTATAAAATACGTTTTCAAAGCTTTAACATGAGTCATTTCAGCCTCTAAATTTTGATAGGACAAAGACAAGGACGCATCTAAGCCCACGATATCATGAATACTTTCAGTACCCGCACGAACCCCACGTTCTTGCATTCCACCATGAATTAGAGGTTTAAGCCCTGAGTTTTTACGCATAAACACAAAACCAATTCCTTTGGGTCCGTGAAATTTATGAGCACTGGCAGCCAAAAAATCAATTGGAATTGTTTTTAAATCCAAATGGTAATGCCCAACAGATTGAACCGAGTCGGTATGAAAAAGTGCACCTTTTGAGGTGCATAAATCCGCTACTTTTTGAAGGTTTAAAATAGTGCCTATTTCGTTGTTGATATGCATTAGCGACACCAATGTTTTTTCTGTTGATTCTAAAAGAGTTTCTAAATGATTGTAATCAATAGTCCCATCGGAAAGAATAGTGACATAACTAACTTTAATTTTATGACCCATCTCCAATTGCTCCACAGTGTGAAGGACGGCATGATGTTCTATTTTTGAAGTGATAATATGAGTTACTTTCAGATCATTAACAGCCGACTTTAAAACTAAATTATCCGCTTCTGTTCCTCCTGAGGTAAAAATAATTTCTGACGGCAAAGCATTAAAATGAGATGCAATCCGTTTGCGACAACTTTCGATAATTGATTTTGAAGAGCGGCCAAAACCATGTGTAGAAGAGGCGTTTCCATAATTGGATTTTAATACGGAGGCCATCGCATCAACCACTTCATCTCTGACTTGGGTCGTCGCCGCATTATCTAAATAAATGGAATCCATGTAGCTTTAGTTTGAAACAAAATTAACCAAATAAAATTATTGTCAAAATATATTCAAACTAAATCACAAATCGATTACTTTTGCATTAAATATGTTTGGTATGCGATCTTTAATAATTTTACTTTTTTGTTGTAATTTTCTCTTATCCTGTGACGATGGAGATGTTATTGATATTCAATTAGATTTTGACAAAAACCTCATGCTTTGTGGAGATTCAGTATCCACTAATTATATTCTTTTTGACACTAAAAATGATCCGTATGAATCACTTGAGCTTTTATTTCCAAACAATGCCCTTGCTCAAAGCATTCTAAACCCAGAAACCTCAGGAAACATGGAGACAATGGCTTTAAGTAAAAGTGTCCGCTTCATTTACAGAACCTACTCTGCTGATCCTATCACCTATATTTGCCAAGATATTCCTGATGCCAATGTCTCTGTAAACCAAAATTACGAAGCAAACGTTGGAACCGCTAACTTCATGTCAACTTTTGAGGATGACGATAATGATGGCATTCCAACGGCTCTTGAATTTAATGGTGACACTGATGGCGACGGAATTCCTGATTATAAAGACAGTGACGATGACGGAGATAATGTCCCAACACTAAACGAAAAACCAGATCCTAATAATGACGGCGATCTTTCGGATGCCCAAGATACCGATGGTGATGGAATTCCGGATTATTTAGATACTGATGATGACAATGACGGTACACTTACGCGTTTGGAAGATGAAAACAACAATGGAAATTTATTTGATGACATAGCAACAGGAGCAGCAGTCGCACGGTTTCTAGACAATACTGTATCGGAACCTTACACGGTTACGGCTGTTAGAGAAAACGTGTTTACACGGACATTCAGAATCAATGTCACTTTAGAAAATATCGATTTATCCATCTTAGCCACCGATAGCTTTGAACTAGGGACTTACGAATACTCAAAATCTTATTAGGATATTTTTGACTGAAAAATATAAACCTCTGTAGCACCTTGCCCATATTTTTGGTAATTGGCGTCGTAATACTTTAAACCTTCGTAACGCTTGAAAAGATACTCCAGTTCTAATTTTAGAACCCCTTCGCCGACTCCATGAATAAACACAATACGTTGAATGCGATTTTTAATTGCGAAATCCAAACGACTTTTGGCAGTTTTTATCTGTAAATTAAGCATCTCATGGTTTTGCATTCCCCGAGAGTTTTTTACCAATTGGTTGATATGTAAATCCACTTCCATCGCTGGTTGTGTGCGTTCCTTGGAAGAAACTTTGGGAGGATTCTGACGTTTTTTAGTTTCCTTTTCCGATAACACACTTTCCAAAGATTTATTTGAGAAGAGTGATTGATTCATTATACGAGAATCTTTGATTTTCACCAATTCATCAGCTTGGAATTTTAACTCAAACCCATTGGTTGTGGCAACAGTAATTTCCAAACCTTCAATTTTAGTAATCGAACCTGACAAGTCATCATCCAAAACAGCTACCGTATCATTGATTTCAAATTTCATTCTTCTTCTTCATTTTCAATAAATGATTCTTTTGTTGGGAGATTTTTTATTCCTTTAGACAACTGAAACAAAGCTAACATTAGCAAACAAAATCCACCAATTTGTAAGATCAAATCAGGGGTGTCCTGAAATTCTGTAACAATTACAAAAAAGGCTCCTAAAACCAAACATATATAGTAAAGGGTACGTTTCGACATTTTATTTTCCATAAAAACCAAAATTACATATTTTGAATTTATGAAAAATAACAAACTTCATTTTTTATTTGGAACAGAATTCTCTTATATTTGAAAAGTCTTACTTTTATAAACATTGATGGCCCTAGAAAACTATATGATTCCATGTTTAAGTAAAACCCTTTTTGGGTTTGAATGTATGGGATGTGGGGTTCAAAGAGCGCTTCTATTAATTTGGAGAGGTCAATTTCTCGAAGCATTTTATATGTATGCCGCCATTTATCCTTTGTTAATTCTTTTAGCATATTTAATATTCACTCGATTTTATAAATTTAAAAACTATTCAAAAGGCATCAATTGGCTATCAATTGTTTCGATAGCTACCATAATAATTAGTTATACCATTAAACAAATCTAAAAATTTAATTAAATGAAGAAACAATTAAACACCACACTTATTTATGTCCTCAGTATATCAGGATTACTTTGCTGCTGTTTTGGTGGACTAGGTTTTTTGCTATCGGGGCCAGCTTTTTTGGTTGCACGCAATAGAGTGAAAAATACTACCGAAAACCCTGATGATTATGAAGGAAATATAAATGCGATGAATACCGCTAAAACGATAGCCTTAATAATTTTAATTATCAATCTATTGTATTTTATTTATACTATATATTTCATATTTTATAGTGGTTATGACGAGTTTATAGAAAAATGGAACCAAGCAATGGAAGAGGTTAAAAAAAATGCATAAACACATCAAAACCCTTATTAATTTTTGGGGTGTTGTATATTAAATTACAGCATTAACCAACTAACTCCCCAACCCCATAAATGTGTCTTCAATAAGATTAACGTTTCATTAGGATGTTTAAGTTTAATAATTTTATATTTTTATAAACCAATTTAACTTTTAAATAATATGACGCTAAAAAACATTCCTGAAGCCTACAAAATCAATGCTCTAGTTGAGCAAAAAACGTATTTGGTGAACGGTGAGATAAGAGAATGGTCTGGCAAAATGACCGAAGTATATTCAACCATTTCTTCAACTGAAAATTATCAACCAACTCTCTTAGGAAGCGTTCCTGAACTTACAAAAACTGAGGCCTTAGAAGCTTTAGACGCTGCATCTAATGCCTATAACAACGGTCAGGGTGAATGGCCAACCATGAAGGTTGGAGATCGCATTGCGTGTATGGAAAAATTTGCTGAGCAAATGAAAACCAAACGTGATAGCGTTGTAAAATACCTCATGTGGGAAATTGGAAAAAACCTTGCTGACTCCGAAAAAGAGTTTGACCGTACCGTAGATTATATTTACGATACCATAGATGATTACAAACAAATAGATCGTAATTCTGCTAAGTTTCAAAAAGATTCTGGCGTGTATGCACACATCAGACGTGGTCCAATTGGTGTGGTGCTATGCTTAGGCCCTTACAATTATCCTTTAAATGAAACTTTCGCTTTGTTAATCCCTGCACTCATTATGGGAAATACTACTGTGTTTAAACCTGCAAAATTAGGAGTTTTATTATTATCTCCTTTACTAGAAGCGTTTCAAAATAGTTTTCCTAAAGGGGTTGTGAATGTATTGTATGGACGGGGTCGTGTTTTAGCAACTCCCATCATGGAAACTGGAAAAATAGATGTTCTTGCATTGATTGGACATAGTAGCTCTGCTAACGCCCTACAAAATAGCCACCCAAAAGGAAACCGCCTTCGTTCGGTATTAGGATTAGAAGCAAAAAATCCAGGTATTGTGTTGCCTGATGCCAACTTAGATCTTGCGATTAATGAATGTATTGCTGGCACCCTATCTTTCAATGGACAGCGTTGTACCGCCCTAAAAATACTCTATGTGCACGAAAGTATTTCAGAAGAATTTAATAAACGTTTTTGTGAAAAAGTAGATGCTCTAAAATTTGGAAACCCTTGGGAAGAAGATGTTCAACTCACTCCTCTTCCAGAGCCAAACAAACCCGCATATATTCAAGAGTTAATTGAAGATGCAAAATCTAAAGGCGCTAAAATATTAAATTTAAAAGGTGGGCAACTCTCAGAAAACTATAGTTATCCAGCTGTACTGTATCCTGTTACAAAAGATATGGAGGTCTATAAAGAAGAACAATTTGGACCTGTTATTCCAATCATAACATTTACGGATGTTCAGCAAGTGTTGGATGACATGGCAGAATCCAATTACGGACAACAAGTCAGTGTATTTGGTGAAAATGCAGACACCTTAGCACCGTTATTTGATGTACTTGTTAACCTAGTGTGTCGTGTCAACCTAAATAGTTCCTGTCAACGAGGACCCGATGTGTTTCCGTTTACAGGAAGAAAAGATTCAGCATTTAGCACCTTAAGTGTGCGCGATGCTTTGCGTTCTTTTTCAATTCGGACTTTTGTAGCCACTAAAGAAAATGCAGCTAATAAAGCCATTTTAAAAGATTTATTAGAATCGAGTAAGTCGAACTTTATCAGCACCGAATATCTCTTATAAGGCGATTTTTTAAATTCAAATAAAAAACAATCCTTTCTAAATTTAGAAGGGATTGTTTTTTTTAGTACATTTATAATTATTATCACCCCAATCTCAACAACCTACTAACCCATTAACAGATGGGATAGCGTTGCGATTTGGAATAAAATCCCCTTATCTATGAAAACGCATTTGGTGAGTACTCCAATTTTTATTCTCTGTTTTATAAGTTTAATTAGTGCCTGTTTTGGAGGAGTCGGTTTGATATTTGCTGGTATAGCTTTATACAAAGCCCATCAAAAAATTAAAGAAGCCCAGCAAAATGAACTTGGGTTTACAGGCTCACTTGAAACCATGAAAATTGCAAAAATAGCGGCTATTGTTTCTTTAGCGGTCAACTTGGTATATTTTGGATATACTGCTTTTTGGATTTATGAAAACAGCTATCAATCATTCCAAGAACGATGGTTAAATATGTTTTTTTTTAAGATAATACTTGTCGCCTACTCATATAATTCATACAAAAAAAGAGGCTGTCAAAAAAGTATGAAAACATGTCATTCTGAATACATGCCTGCGACAGACATGTGATTTAGAATCTGAAACGAGTTCAGATTGACAAAATGCAGCTTTACAGACAGCCTCTTTTCAAGAATTAAGGTTTTGTTTTAAATTATATAGGTTCAAAACTCTTTAAGGTTTTAATAATAATATTGACACAATCTATCAATTGATCCTCGCTCATTACCAAAGGAGGAGCAAAACGAATAATGTTTCCGTGAGTGGGTTTTGCAAGAAGTCCATTATCTCTAAGTTTTAGACAGATGTTCCAAGCGGTATCACTGTCTTCGTGATCATTAATCACAATCGCATTGAGTAAGCCTTTTCCACGCACAAGTTTTACAATCGAGCTTGTAGCAATATAATCATTCAAAAGCGATCGGAATAAGATTCCTAGTCGATATGCATTATCGGTCAATTGTTCGTCTTTAACAACTTCTAAAGCCGCCATGGCGACAGCTGCAGCAATAGGGTTTCCTCCAAATGTACTTCCGTGAGACCCTGGAGTAATTACTTTCATAATGGCATCATTTGCCAAGACAGCAGACACTGGATATACACCACCACTTAATGCTTTTCCTAGAATTAAAATATCTGGCTTCACCTCTGGAGTTCCAGAACAATTTTTTTGAGCACAGTCACAATTACCACAAGTTGCCAAAAGTCGTCCTGTTCGGGCAATGCCGGTTTGAACTTCGTCTGCAATAAACAATACATCATAAGCTTCACACAAAGCCTTTGCTTTTGCTAAATAGCCTTCTGTGGGTACAAAAACTCCTGCTTCGCCTTGTATTGGTTCTACTAAAAAACCAGCGATGTTAGAATTATTTTTGAGCGTATTTTCTAAAGCTGCTGTATCATCGTATGGAATTTTAATAAACCCATCCATAAAAGGCCCAAAATTTTCACGTGCTACTGGATCATTAGAAAATGAAATAATTGTCGTCGTTCTTCCGTGAAAATTATTTTCACATACAACGATTTGGGCCCGATCTTCAGGGATTCCTTTAACTTCATAAGCCCATTTACGAGAGATTTTAAGGGCTGTTTCAACTGCTTCAGCTCCCGTATTCATTGGAAGTACTTTATCAAATCCAAAATAATTGGTAACATACGCTTGGTAAGGCCCTAATTTGTCGTTATGAAACGCTCTTGATGTTAAGGTAAGCGTTTGGGCTTGCTCCATCATTGCATTGACAATTCGAGGGTGGCAATGTCCTTGATTGACAGAAGAATATGCAGATAAAAAATCGTAATACTGATTTCCTTGAACATCCCAAACATAAACGCCTTCTCCTCTAGTCAGTACAACAGGGAGTGGGTGGTAGTTGTGAGCACCATATTGGTTCTCTAAATTAATAGCTTCTTTTGAGGTAATCTGGTTTAAAATAGCCATTTTAAAAAGACTTTTAAAATTGTAAAATAACTATTCCTTCTTAATGGAGAGAAATCATCCAAATTAAGTTGCAATATAGTGAGATTTTTATTTCCAAATAAATAAGTTTCTTAAATTCATATACAATTGTGGTAAGATTAAATGTGACTTTTAATGTAAATATGGGTCAAAAAAGAAAAGACCTATTCAAATAGGTTAAATTTAATTCAAATCTAAACAACACTATTATGGATGAAGTTATTGAAAGTACAAAAGAATTAGGAGCAAAAGTATGGGAAAGCTTTAGCTATTTCATGAACGAAATTGGTCAATTTATACCAAAGTTAATCGGAGCATTATTCTTTTGGTTTATTGGGCGTATTATCGCAAAACTTTTAAAAAAACTAGTTATACGAGTTGCAAAACTTATTAAAATTGATATAATTGCTAAAAAGGTTAAACTAGATGAAATGTTAGAACAGGTTGGAATCAAACATAATTTTTCTGCAATCATTGGAAACCTTATTTATTATATATTATTATTAGTCGTATTATTGACAGTCTTTGATATATTAGGGCTTGAAATAGCAAAAGAATTATTCAACAATGTTGTTGGATTAACACCAGATATATTTATCTCGATTGTCCTATTTGTTTTTGGTATGTTCTTAGCGGATTTTGCAAAAAATTTCATTTCTGGACGTTTAACTAATATGAATATAGAACAAGGTAAAATCATAGGTTCTGTTGCTAAATTTGGAATTCTATTAATTGTGTTTTCAATGATTTTATCTCAATTAAACATAGGGAATGATTTGGTTTCTAAACTGACTCAATATTTGTTTGGAGCCATTGCACTAGGCTTAGCAATTGCAATTGGATTAGGAGGAAAAGATGCAGAAAAAAACTTTTTTGACAAACTGACCAAAAAATAAAATTAGCTATAAATCAATAAACTTTTATTTTTAATGCTGCTCTCTGTGGGCAGCATTATTTTTTGCCTTACTTTTGTTTCATGGGTAGAAGGCGAAATAAAAACAAGGTGTTTTCAAATTTAGAAGTGATTGATGCCGGCGCAAAAGGCAAAACCATTGCAAAGGCTCCGGACGGTAAAGTGATATTTTTACCAAATGCTGTGCCTGGAGATGTTGTGGACGTTCAAACATTCAAACAACGATCGGGATATTACGAAGGCAAAGCAATCGTTTTTCATAAATTATCAGATAAACGTACACAAGCAGCTTGTGAGCACTTTGGGACTTGTGGGGGCTGTAAATGGCAACACATGGACTATTCGCACCAACTTTTTTATAAAGAAAAAGAGGTGGTTAATAACCTCAAAAGAATTGGACATCTTGAATTGCCTGAGATCACTCCTATTTTAGGATCCAAAGACCACTACTTCTACCGAAATAAAATGGAATTTTCATTCAGCGATAGCCGTTGGTTAACCCTAGAAGAAATTGCTTCTGATAAAGACCTAGGAGATCGCAATGCTTTAGGATTTCATATTCCAGGTATGTGGGATAAAATATTAGATGTTAAAAAATGTTGGCTTCAAGCAGATCCTTCTAATGCCATTCGAAATGCTGTTAGAGATTTTGCTATTAAAAACCAAATTCCATTTTTTAATACTCGTCAACAAACTGGAGTCTTAAGAACCCTTATGATTCGCAATACAAGTATTGGTGAATGGATGGTTGTCGTTCAGTTTTATAAAGAGGATCTTAAAAAAAGAACCGCCCTTCTAGACCACCTAAAAACAACCTTTCCAGAAATCACTTCCCTTCAATACATCATTAATGGCAAAGCCAATAATACCATATACGATCAAGAGGTGATATGCTATGACGGACGAGATCATATTTTTGAAGAAATGGAAGGATTACGTTTTAAAATTAATGCAAAATCGTTTTATCAAACCAATTCAAATCAAGCCCATAATTTATATAAAATAACCCGTGATTTCGCTGGACTAACAGGAAAGGAATTGGTGTACGACTTATATACGGGAACAGGAACCATTGCTCAATTTGTTGCTAAAAATGCATTAAAAGTTATTGGAGTCGAATCAGTCCCAGATGCCATACAAGCTGCCAAAGAAAATGCTATCTTAAATCAAATAGATAACGTGGACTTTTTCGTAGGCGATATGAAAAAAGTCTTCAATACAGAATTTATTGAAACCCATGGTCATCCCGATGTCCTCATTACAGATCCACCAAGAGATGGAATGCACAAAGATGTGGTAGCTCAAATTTTAAAAATCACCCCAGAAAAAATCGTGTATGTAAGTTGTAACAGTGCAACACAAGCAAGAGACCTTGCGTTATTAGATTCAGAATATAAAATTAGTAAAACGCAAGCCGTTGATATGTTTCCACAAACGCATCACGTAGAAAATGTTGTACTTTTGGAAAAACGTAATCCCAAGAAATAAGCCATGAAACAGTTTATTTATTTATTTTTAATTATCATTTTGAGTTGTGAAAAAGACGATGTCTGTCCTGAAACCACTCAGACTACTCCCCGACTTGTCATTGAGTTTTATGACCTTACAAACCCTGATGAACTTTTGCAAGTCCCTGGACTTTATGCTTTAGGCCTCAGCACTGATGGTATGGAAATCCCTATCAATAATGAAATTGTAACCACAAGATCTTCTATTGCACTTCCCTTAAAAACAGACGCGACTGAAACAGAATTTATTCTTTATAAGAGTTATGATATTGTCGATGGTGAAGTCATTGGAAATCCCGACAAAATTAAAGTCACCTATGACTCTAAAAAAGTTTATGTTTCTAGAGCCTGTGGGTATATAACAAATTTTGTCATCCAAGCGTTTGTCATTACTGCAGATTCAGATCAGTGGATGATTAACTCCGACATATTAACATCTGAAATAACAAATGAAAATGACATCCATGTTAAAATACTGCATTAGTTGCCTTATTGGGTGTTTGAGTGTGTGCATAAATCTTAATGCTCAAGAAACAGACCCCACAATTCCTGATAGTTTAGTTGTAAAAAACAAATACGGTCTTCGGGTGGGTGTGGATGCCAGTAAACTTGCACGTACCTTTTTAGAAACCGATTACAGTGCGATTGAACTCAATGCTGATTATCGTCTTACGTATCGGCTTTATGCTGCAGGAGAAGTTGGTAATGAAGAGCGTACGACGTCAACGGACTATTTAAACAGTACAGCAAAAGGCACTTATCTAAAAGCAGGGGTTGATTACAATATGTATACCAATTGGGCTGGGATGGACAATATGGTGTATTTTGGATTTCGTTTTGGACTGTCTAATTTTGAACAACGTCTTAACAGCTACACAATTTATGATACCAATAATACAACTTGGGGACAAACCGAAGTGTTAGAAAGCAAGGATTTTAAGGGGCTTAGTGCCACTTGGCTCGAGCTTATTTTTGGCTTTAAAGCCGAGGTTTTAAACAATCTTTATATAGGGATTAATGTTCAACTTAAAGGACGTTTATCTGAAACAGAACCTGATAATTTTGAAAATATCTACATCCCAGGATTCGGACGCACCTTTGATAGTGGAAAATTTGGAGTCGGTTTTGGATATAATATTAGCTATTTAGTTCCTTTAATAAAAAAAGCTAAGAAGTGATTTTTTTAAAAGGACGCTTTTCAAAAGTTCCACCACAGTTAGGGCACTTATTATCAAGAACGGTTTCAACACAATTGCTGCAAAAGGTACATTCGTAAGCACAAATCATAGCTTCAGCACTATCCGCTGGTAATGATTTGTTACAGTGCTCACAAAAAGGACGCATTTCTAACAACTTAGCGTATTAACTTTTTATATTTTATTCGTTTCGGCATTAAATCTCCTCCTAATCGCTGCTTTTTATTCTCTTCGTATTCACTGAAACTTCCTTCATAAAAATAAACTTCAGAGTTCCCTTCAAATGCCAGAATATGTGTACAAACTCGGTCTAAAAACCAACGGTCGTGGCTAATGACTACCGCACAACCCGCAAAATTTTCGAGCCCTTCCTCTAAGGCCCTTAAGGTATTTACATCCAAATCATTTGTTGGCTCATCCAAAAGTAAAACGTTTCCTTCTTCTTTGAGTGTCATTGCCAAATGCAAACGGTTCCGTTCCCCTCCAGAAAGCATATTTACTTTTTTGTTTTGCTCACTCCCTGAAAAATTAAAACGACTTAAGTAGGCTCGAGAATTCACTTGCCTTCCTCCCATCATAATCAATTCTTGCTCATCACTAAAGTTTTGCCAAATCGTTTTTTCAGGATCAATATTTGAATGGCTTTGATCAACATAAGCGATTTTGGCAGTCTCTCCAAGTTTGAAACTTCCTTTGTCAGAAGTTTCTTCACCCATAATCATTTTAAAAATCGTTGTTTTTCCAGCTCCATTAGGACCAATAATTCCAACGATACCTGCTTGAGGAAGATTAAAGTTTAAGTTATCGTATAGTAGTTTATCAGCGTATGCCTTACTAACGCCTTCGGCTTCAATGACATTTGTTCCCAGTCGTGGACCGTTAGGAATGTATATTTCTAATTTTTCATCAAGTTGTTTTTGATCTTGATTCATTAATTTATCATAATTCTTCAAACGTGCTTTTTGCTTTGTTTGACGGCCTTTCGCTCCTTGTCGCACCCAATCTAATTCGCGTTCTAAAGTCTTTTGACGTTTAGAAGCGGTCTTGCTTTCTTGTGCTAAACGCTTCGATTTCTGATCTAACCAAGAAGAATAATTCCCTTTCCAAGGAATGCCTTCACCTCTATCTAATTCTAAAATCCAACCTGCCACATTATCTAAGAAATAACGGTCGTGCGTGACTGCAATTACAGTTCCTTTATATTGTGCTAAATGATGCTCTAACCAGTGTACCGATTCTGCATCCAAGTGGTTTGTGGGCTCATCTAATAATAAGACATCTGGTTCTTGAAGTAATAAACGACAAAGTGCCACACGACGACGTTCACCACCAGATAATACGGATATTTTTTTAGACCCCTCAGGGGTTCTTAAAGCATCCATCGCTATTTCTAATTTTGTGTCTAATTCCCAAGCATTCGCAGCATCAATTTGATCTTGAAGTTCCGCCTGACGGTTCATTAGTTTTTCCATTTTATCCGCATCGGAATACACTTCTTCCAAGCCAAACATGTCATTGATTTTATTGTATTCATCCAGAATCGCTACTGTTTCAGCGGCCCCTTCTCGAACAATTTCCATCACTGTTTTGGATTCATCTAATTTTGGTTCTTGTTCTAAATATCCGACAGAATAATCTTGTGAAAACACAACATCTCCCTGATAATTCTTATCGACCCCAGCTATAATTTTGAGCAAGGTTGATTTACCAGATCCATTGAGTCCTAAAATCCCAATTTTAGCTCCGTAAAAGAAGCTTAAATAAATATTTTTTAAAACCGGTGTATTGGCACTTTGGTAAGACTTTGTCACACCAGACATTGAAAAAATAATTTTTTTATCGTCACTCATTACACACGTCCTTTTAAAGCATTAAATACCCAAGCATTTGCAAAAAAACCAATGCCCACTGAAGCAAAACCCCATCCAGCAACCTCATTATATCTAAAAGCACCTAAGGCGACTAAAGATATTCCTATAAATATCATTATATATGTGGCCCAAGCCAATACTGTATTTTTATTCATTGCCATAATTAAAATTTTTTAGAAAGACAAATATCGTTAATTTGATCGGAAATTTTTTAGCTTTCTTAAAAAGTTATGGGAACCTCAATAAATAGGAGTTGAGAATCCTCTGAAACATCCAGTTTAAAGCTATCTACTTCAGAAATTCCAACGGCATCTCTTGCGTTTAGTTCTGTTGATTCAATTTTTGAAGCACCTAAAACTTGCATTACATACACTCCGTGATTAGGCGATTTTAAAGAGTACGTAAAAGATGAATTTGCCGATAAATTGATACGAGAAATTTGTGCGTCTTGATGAATTTTTAAACTAGAATCTGTAGAAGCATCATCCATTGAGGTGACCAAAATTTGCAATTCACCATCTTGAGAGGGTTCAAAAAAACGTTGATCGTATCGGGGTGTCACATTTTTTTGATTTGGTACAATCCATATTTGAAATAAGCTTAAAGATTCGGAAGCAGAGCCATTGATTTCTGAATGATAAATTCCTGTACCGGCAGACATGACTTGAACTTCTCCTGCCTTGACTTCTTCCCATGAATTTCCCATAGAATCTTTGTGTTTCAAAACGCCCGAAAGCGGAATGGTGATGATTTCCATATTATCATGTGGATGGGTTCCAAACCCCATACTTGGAGCAATTAAATCATCGTTCAATACTCTTAACGCTCCAAAATTCATTTTTTTAGAATCGTAAAAATTCGCAAAACTAAACGAATGATTGGCTTGCAACCACCCATGATTGGCAAACCCTCTTGAAGCCGCACTGTGAAAAATCAAGGTCATAACTTAAATTTATAATAGTTAATTAAACAAAAACATAAAAATCAAAGAATAATGTTATTTTTGTTAAACAAAGATAGGCACCATGAATTTAAACTTCAACAAAAACGAGGATTATAATAAACTCCTCGTAACAGATTTACACAAACGTTTGTCACAAGTTAAATTAGGAGGTGGAAAATCCAAAATTGAAAAAGAACACGCCAAAGGAAAACTTACGGCACGCGAACGAATTGAATATCTTTTAGATTCAAATTCGAAATCTATTGAAATTGGTGCTTTTGCAGGCGATGGGATGTATGCAGCTCATGGAGGGTGTCCTTCTGGAGGTGTTGTGGTGAAAATTGGATATATCAAAGGAAAGCAGTGTATCGTTGTCGCAAACGATGCTACAGTAAAGGCCGGTGCTTGGTTTCCTATTACCGCTAAAAAAAATCTTAGAGCACAAGAAATTGCAATAGAAAATAAATTACCAATCATCTATTTAGTCGATTCTGCAGGGGTCTATCTGCCTATGCAGGATGAAATCTTCCCTGACAAAGAACACTTTGGACGTATTTTTAGAAATAACGCTCAAATGAGTAGTATGGGAATTACTCAAATTTCCGCAATTATGGGCAGCTGTGTTGCTGGGGGTGCTTATTTGCCCGTTATGAGTGATGAGGCTATTATTGTGGATAAAACGGCGAGTATCTTCTTGGCAGGCAGTTATTTGGTAAAAGCAGCCATTGGAGAAACGATTGATAATGAAACTTTAGGCGGTGCAACCACACATTGCGAACTAAGTGGTGTGACGGACTATAAGGCAAAAGATGATTCTGACGCGCTCGATAAAATAAAATCTATTATTGATAAAATCGGTGATTTTGAAAAAGCCGGATTTAGTAAAGTTCCTGCTAAAAACCCAAAAGAAAACCCTGAAGACCTGTATGGAATTCTCCCAAAATCAAGAGCAGATCAGTATGATATGTATGAAATCATCAAACGTTTGGTGGATGGGTCGGAATTTGAAGAATACAAAGCTAAGTATGGCAAAACCCTAATCACAGCCTATGCACGTATTGAAGGATGGGCGGTTGGAATAGTTGCGAATCAGCGGAAGCTGGTCAAAAATGCCAAAGGAGAAATGCAATTTGGCGGGGTAATTTATAATGACAGTGCAGATAAAGCAACGCGATTTATTGCGAATTGTAATCAAAAAAAGATTCCTTTAGTTTTTTTACAAGATGTAACTGGGTTTATGGTAGGTAGTAAAAGTGAACACAGTGGAATCATTAAAGATGGTGCTAAGATGGTAAATGCACTTAGCAACAGTGTCGTTCCAAAATTTACAATTATTATAGGCAACAGTTACGGAGCAGGAAATTATGCCATGTGTGGCAAAGCGTACGACCCACGTCTTATTGTGGCTTGGCCGAGTGCTGAATTAGCTGTAATGAGTGGAAACAGTGCCGCAAAAGTATTGTTACAAATCGAAACCGCTTCTTTAAAAAAGAAAGGTGAAAAAATTACAGCAAAGAAAGAAGCTGAATTATTAGACGAAATTAAATCCCGTTACGATGCTCAAGTATCTCCTTACTATGCTGCATCACGATTGTGGACTGATGCTGTGATAAACCCTACAGATACCCGTGAATGGATAAGTTTAGGTATTGAAGCTGCCAATCATTCACCTATTGAAAAACCATTTAATATGGGGGTTATTCAGGTTTAACTAAATTAAAAGTTTCTTCACGTTTGATTTTTCCAGAAACAGTTTCCTTAAACTGATTTACATAATATACACGCTTGGGACGTTGTATTGGATCTAAATTATTAAAATTTATTGTATCATTAGATTTAGAGCCTTCAATGACAATAACAATAATTTCCCCTAAAGAATTATCTTGTTGAGAGGTGATAAAAAAGCGTTCTTTAATAAATCTTTCCAGTTTTTGCTCTAATTGTTCAGGAGAAATTTTAATGCCTCCCGAGTTTATAATTGTGTCATACCGACCAAGCCATTCAAAAGTAGTATTAGAACTGAGCTTTACAACATCATTGGTTTGAATTGGTGTTGAACCTATATGTGGCGCATGAATAGTCAAACAATTTCGATCATCTATTGCAAAATACACTGAGGGCAATGCTTCAAACAAAGAAGGTAATTCACAGATTTCTTTAACAGCAATATGACTGACTGTTTCTGTCATTCCAAACGTTTCATAAACTGTGGTTTGTAATTTTGTTAGTTTAGATTTTAAGTCATTCGATAACTTTGCACCTCCTACAATCAAAGTTTTAATGTGATGTAAAGAGTCTATTGAATTTTCGACTTGCAAGGGTACCATCGCACAAAAATCATAGCGTTTAGTAAGCGTTTCCAAAGGATTTGAACTCGGATTTATACAATCCAATTCTAAGCCTAAAACATAGGCTCTTACAAACATCATCTTAGCCGCAATGTATTCAAAAGGCAAACAGGACAAAGCAGAATTACCTGGTTTTAATTTGAAGTAATCCCCTGTTGCAATGGCTGAATTGACCATCGCTTGTTTAGACATTAAAACCGTTTTGGGGGCTCCAGTAGAACCCGAAGTTTGTAGTTCTATTTCAGAACATGAATCCACCCACTTTGTTATAAAAACACCTAAAGAAACTTTGTAGGATTCTTCTGCAGATTTCAACTGATTGCTAAGACTTAACAGTCCGATGTTATCATAAAAAATACCATCCAATTTAAAGGAAGTATTGGGGTGATTATATGTAATGTTTTGGTTCAATTCTATTGATAAACTCAAATTTAAAATTTAATCATTGGTTACAGATCCCGCTAATTTATCTTTCCAGTTGGTCCAGTTGTACACCCTTGCAAAAATGAAAATTAAAATAGGATATATAATCAAAACTGATGCGAATATTTCAGAATTCTCAATATCTGGTTCTGATATGTCTTTTAAGAGTGAATTTGTTTGAAAGGCAGTCCAATCTGCTGTGACCAAAAGTGCTGTAAATAAATTGTTTGCCGCGTGAAACCCTAAGGCCAGTTCTAGTCCTTCATCCATTAGAGTAATAATCCCTAAAAAGAACCCCGTTCCAATGTAATGTACCAATAATATGTAGCCCAATTTTTCAATTTCAGGATTTGCAATATGAAGGAGTCCAAACGCAACCGAAGTAATTATCAATGGCAACCATCTATTCTTGCATAATACTCCAATACCTTGCATTAAATAGCCTCTAAATAAATATTCTTCAAAACTGGTTTGGAGTGGTACTAAAACAATGGCTATCGCTACTAAAATCAAAAATGGAACCAATTTAAAATTAAACTCATAATTTTCGGGGTTCATATAATGATCTACTAAAACAAATCCACTTGAAATAATTCCCCAAAATAAAAATGCAAACCAAAAACGTTTCCAATCAATTTTAGTTCTTGATGTTGTTAAACTTCGAATCGATTGTTTATGAAGGGTTTTAACTACAAAAAGAACCGCTAAAAAGCCAGCGGCATAAGACAATAACAAGAGAAATAAATTTAAATTAGATTCCAACAATCGCATTGCTTCGCTAGACTCTAGTTTTTGAATATCCACACCCGATTCAAAGGCTTTCGCAATTAAAACTATTGTGTATGGAATTTGTCCTAGAAGTACAGCAATTAAAATAATTGCTAAACCAGCGACGTAAAGCCACCAGTTGTGTTTGATATTGAATGCTTGTTTGATGTACATAAATTAAAATTTTAAATTCCACTTTGTTTTTAAATCATAAAATAACTGTCCCGAACGGACTGCTAAAGGAGCTTGAATGTTGTTGGTAAACAACCCCCCAGTTCCTAATCCTTGAGGAAGTTGATTTCCTAAAGTATAAGTCCATTGCGCAATTGCATTAAGACCAATATTACTTTCCAAGGCACTGGTCACCCACCAACCAACACTATTAGATTCTGCGAGGTCAATCCACTCTTGACTGCCTTTAAAACCTCCTACTAAAGTTGGTTTTAGTATAATATAATGAGGCTTTATAGTTTGTATCAATAGAGCCTTATTTGTTACAGAAAATACACCAATTAATTCTTCATCTAGAGCAATAGGAAGTGGTGTTTTAGAACATAATTGTGCCATTTCATAAAACTGTCCTTGTTGGATAGGTTGTTCAATCGAATGTAGTTTGTAATCTGAAAGATATTTTAATTTCTCTAAAGCTTCATTGGGTTTGAAAGCGCCATTGGCATCCACTCTAATTTCGATTGTTTGTGCATCAAATTCGTCACGAATTGATTTGATTAACTCTAATTCTGTATCAAAATCGATGGCTCCAATTTTTATTTTTATACATGAAAATCCTGCAGCTAGCTTGTCTTTTATTTGTTGTTTCATAAACGACTTATCTCCCATCCAAATCAACCCATTGATAGGAATTGAATCTTGACCTTTGGTAAAATTAGAAGGAAATAATTCAAATGAGCCTTCTTGTTTCAACGATTGAAACGCCATTTCCAATCCAAACTGAATTGAAGGGAATTCAGTTAAGGTTGTTGATAATTCTTCTAATCCCAAGTGAATATTTTGGCAGACCCACAGAAGTTGTGTTTCAAAGTCAGTACGATCATCAATGCTCAAGCCCTTAAACATGCCGCACTCACCTATCCCTTTGAATGAGCCCTGCTCGATTTGAATAAACCAAGTATCTTTATAAGTTAAAACCCCACGGGAAGTACCGCTTGCTTGCTTGAACTGAAGTTGGTATTTGAAATATGTGGCTTTCATATGAACGTGATCTCTTCACTACTTAAATTAAAATATGGCAAATACTAAAAACTGTTGCTAGTAAAAATGTTGATAATGCTAGAACTTTTAGTTGGGGATCAAACTCTATTGGAGCTTTGGATTTACGAACACTATTTATGTGCACAAAAAACGGCACAAAAGCAATTAATATCAAATACCATGAGCTATTTAGGTTCAAAAACGAATAAAAGCCTATGAACAACATGGCAACTCCAACCAATACTAACTGGTATAATTTAGCCCTTTTAAACCCAAAATACCCTGCCAAAGTTTGCTTATTAGAAAGCCTGTCTGATTCAATATCTCTCATATTGTTCAGATTGAGCACTCCAGCACTCAAAAGTCCAATTGAACTTGCAGGTAATAACATTAAAAAGTCGATTTGTTTTGAATATAAAAAATAGGTTCCTAAAACACTCAGCCATCCAAAAAACAAAAATACCATGACATCTCCTAATGCTTTGTACCCATATGCAGAAGCTCCAACAGTGTATTTTATAGCAGCAATAATGGCTAAAACTCCAAGTATAATAAATACTATGGAGGTTATAAACTGTTCTGAACCAAATGCCGAATAAATTAAACTTGTCACTAAAATAAGACAAAGTATGACATTAAAAACAATGGCATTTCGCATTTGTTTAGGGCTAATTTTTCCGCTTTGTAGGGCACGTTCTGGGCCAATACGGTATTCATTATCAGTTCCTTTAACACCATCGCCATAATCGTTTGCGAGGTTTGATAAAATTTGCAAACTTAAAGTGGTAAGAATTGTAAGCGTAAATATTGAACCGTCAAAAAGGTCTCTAGAATACGCAATCCCAGAACCAACAATCGCACCTGAAACTGACAAAGGCAATGTTCTTAACCGACAGGCGGAAATCCATGCTTGTAAATTTATCATATTATGGAATCCATTTTTTATCGAAATTTGGTGGCCGTTTTTCTAAAAAGGCATCACGTCCTTCTTTGGCTTCGTCGGTCATATAAGCGAGTCGCGTCGCTTCACCTGCAAAAACTTGTTGTCCTACCATACCATCATCGGTAAGATTCATCGCAAATTTGAGCATTTTAATTGATATAGGGGATTTAGAAAGAATTTCTTGTGCCCATTCAAAAGCAGTGGATTCTAAATGTTTATGAGGGATAACAGCATTTACCATGCCCATATCATAGGCTTCTTGAGCGTTGTAATTTCTTCCAAGAAAAAAGATTTCACGGGCTTTTTTCTGACCTACCATTTTTGCTAAATATGCAGAACCATACCCGCCATCGAAACTGGTAACATCGGCATCTGTTTGTTTAAAAATAGCATGTTCTTTACCCGCTAAGGTCAAATCGCAAACAACGTGTAAACTATGACCACCACCTACAGCCCAACCTGGAACAACTGCGATAACAACTTTGGGCATAAACCGAATGAGACGTTGAACTTCTAATATATTTAATCGGTGGTAACCATCCTCACCGACATATCCTTCATGACCACGCGCTTTTTGATCGCCTCCGCTACAAAATGAATAAACACCATCTTTGGATGAAGGCCCTTCTGCACTCAACAAAACGACTCCGATACTTGTATCTTCGTTGGCATCATAAAATGCTTGGTACAACT